>Ga0308395_1000009_pt1 | contig 256716 bp, 249 predicted proteins | sample Hotspr20SampleP4_FD_202097 | JGI IMG/M metagenome (GOLD analysis project Ga0308395, IMG submission 202097) | Hot spring phototrophic mat microbial communities from Mushroom Spring, Yellowstone National Park, Wyoming, United States - 20050930_P4 ... | reverse complement strand
TTTAATTCTGATATAGATTTTCCTTCAAGAGCTGCTTTAACAATTTCTGGACGGTAGAATACTTTTTCAAAATCTTCCATTTTATATACTTTATCGCCAATTCTAACATTCAGATATTTTCCTGCAACATCGCTTGAACTATAATAACCTGCTGGTGTAAGAATTATCCACTCTGTGTTTTTAAAAATAAAAAGTTTTGCAAGTTCTTTATTGTCCGATGTTCTTACTAAACTTATAATTTTCTTCCCTTGGTATGGAATGATTTTTGCAACTAATTTGCCGTCCTTGGAATATTGAGGTTCATTACTTATATCTACAATCAAATTATTGTCAACTTTCTTTTTTGTGTAGTTCAATCCTTTGAGATAAGATAAAAATTTTTTTAAAGTCTTATTATCTTTTTTTAATATCTCTGAAGGAATTGACTCTACATAAGTACTCGTAACATCCCATACAAAATAAATTCCGTTGTTCTCAGGTGAATAAACTATTAAGTAATTTGTAAAATTTCCTGAAACAAAAGAAAATTCATCTAAAAGCATTTTACTGTTTTCTTCTGGTATAAAAACTTCTGGTTTTTTTAACGCATTTACAGATGAGAAATAAAAAAATATTAAGAAAAATCCAATCAAAACTCTACATATTTTAAACATATTTAACCTCCAAAAGCTTTCTATTCTTCTACATCATCTATATATTCAGAATATTCAGTCATAAAATCAAAATTCTCCCTTTTGTAAAATAACCATAAATTTGTTTTTTTGGTTAAGCGTTCGCAATAACCTTTGACTAAGTTAAATTCCTACCTCTATAACCATTGGGATTTTACCAACCCAACAAAAACCTGTTAAAGCTATTCACATAAATAATTCACACTCGCTGATATTTCTATCGTTTTCTCATCCTTCTTCGTCTCTGGTGCTTCAAAGTTAGACCCTTGAGCACTTTTTAACCTCGTAACATGAAAAACAATAGGAGCATAACGTCCCGTAGAAAAACTAAGAGAAGTAATGCGACAAGTCTTGCCCAACTTCTCAGCTAAAGCCTTCTCAAAATCTCGAGCCTTCTCAATTAATTCTAATTTGAGCTCACTTTCTGCCTTATCTATTACTTTCTGAGAAGCAATCCATACAGGCTCCGAAACATTAAAAGTTAAACTAGGATAGATTTCTGTCACCTTACTTAAAGTTTCATAGAGCTTGTTCTGCTCTTTATAATCCTTCAGCTCAAAGTTATAAGAAATATGACCGTTAACCCCATCACATACTTCTCCCTTCCTTGTCGTCCACCAACAGTTTTGCTCTATCCTGTAATTCCCGCCCTTATAATCCAAACCTAAGTTCCTTATCCTTCTATCTACATCTCCAAGAATATTAATTGCTTCTATTTCTTTGTCAGCCTTAATCTTTATATTAATCCTAAGACTTAGAACATCATGCTGAACTTCTTTTTTGTGCTCAAGATTAATACTGACTTTAGTTAAATTTTTAGGGTCAACGTTCGTTTCGCTTAAAGCCTCATTAACATTAAACAAAGATAATAAACCAATACCAAGAAGAAGCATTTTTTTCATAATTTATTCCCCCTAATTATAGAATTAGATACAACATATTTTAAAAATGTTAAGTATTCTCTATGACTATCCACTTATACCTATCGCTCCATTTTTTTCGAATATCAAATTTTGGTTTTTCTAATTAATGCCCCAACTTCTTTTAGTTAGTTTTTTTGGTGCTCAAAGTAAACGTCCCTCGCTCAACTTCAATTGGAGGCCCATCTTGTATACGGAAAAAAATACGAACACCTAATCCAGGAAAGCGTTTCTCATCAACTTCAATAACAGAAGTCTCTTCCTTCAATTCTTGAATTCTATCTTCAACATAAATTTTTTCTGAAAGAACAGTGACCCAGGCTTTGCCTTTGAGTAAATTAATAACAAATTCTCTGTTCTTAGCCTCAAACATCGTATCCTTTTCAACCATAAAACAAGAACCAGTCTCTAAAAGCATTGAAACACGACCATCAACAAGAAGGCTCGCCAGTGCTTCAGTTTCAGCACAATATACCTTTTGAACCCCTAATAAGCGTGGATAGATAGCATATCCTTTCAGCTCAATGAATGGCTTAATGTCTGAATTTCCTTCTTCATTCATTAAAATACCTCCCCACTCAACCACAGTAAAACCCTTTCTTTTGGGTGTTTTAATTTTAGGCTCTGCTATCCTCTCTTCTTTCTTTATACCCTCAAAAACTAAAATAACCCTAATCATTTTGTCTGGATTTGGCTTAATCCTAATAGCTAAGTTATCATTCAAAAATTTTTCGCTTAATACTTTTATCTTAAAATATGGATAACCCTTTAATTCTTTTAACCAATAATCTTTAAAATCTTTAATTTCCTTTTCTTTTAAACCTAATTTAGATAATGTTTTATCAAACCATTGGTTTAGTTCTTCTGTTTTAACTACCCAACCTTCTTTTGGTAAATCTAAAGAACTATTTAAAGCTACTTCGTAAAATAAATACTCATACTTATTATCTATAATTCCTTTCGGACTGGCTCTAACCAACCAAATACCATTATAATAAGGAATTGTTTTTGTGAGCCATCCCTTAGGCTTTAGATAAATTTCAATTTGTCTAGTTTTTGTAGGATAAAGATAAAGAGCTGGTTTTTTTACAACTGGTAAAGGATGTTTTTTTTCGGCTTCTTCGCAAGTTAATAATTTCATTTCTTTATTTTCATCTCTTACTAAGGTAAAGCAAAGTGTCTCTTGTTTAGTTGGGCAACAAGAGGGTTCGTTCTCTTTATGAGTAAGAAGCGATAAATATATGGAGTCTCTCTCCCTATCACGAAAAGAAACAAATCCTGGCTGAAATATTAAATCTTTTATTATAACTCTATCTCCAAGCTCAATTGAATTGGTTTGTATGATTTTGCCATTTTCATTCACAAGGGCTGTTATCTCTAAAAAACTACCACTTCCACCAAAGTTTTCGGAAAGTATAACTATAGCAAATGGTGGTAATAATTTAGGTTCAAATATACCGTATTCTTCTATTCTTACGCTAAAATAATTTTTCATATCCTCTTCATTGCCAGGTCTTAATGGAGTTTTATATTCTCCATTCTTCAATGTGACTGTTTGTTTTAAATACTTTAAATGATATGTAAAGTTCTTAACGGTTTTTTCATTTAGAGTATTAGAACTTTCTGAAGCTATAGCTAATGATACTATAAACAAAAAAATAAAAGGGGTTAATAAATTAGCTATTTTCACAATAGCATTTAATTTTTCACATTATTATCAATTTTAGGTTGAGGAGTAGGTATATACTCCTCGCCTCCTCCTCTCAAATTTCCTGACCGACCCGAATCAAATCCTTGACCTGCTTCTTTTCTTGTTTTTTCCCAAGAGCTATCCAAATCCTTATAATTCCCAGGTGATGTAGACCTTTGTTCTGCCCTCCAACTATCTCCCGAAATTCCATTAGCTTGATCACGGGCAGAATCTGCACTATAAACTACCCCTGAAACACTCAACAGAAACATCATATTAACCGCACAGTTCTTTAATAATTTTTTCATAGCAGACCCCCTGTGATTTTTGGTTAAGTTTTTGTAACTCCTCTTCTATCTCTTTTATACGCGAAAGAATCCATCTGAACAAGTTAACCAGCCTTGGGCATCCCCCATCTACGACCTTAGCCTCTTCTTCCTTGGCTTTAGTTAAGATTAGTTCATACTTTTCTGGCTCAGTATTTTTAATACTTTTTGCTGAATAAACCTCTCTTTTTAAACGGGTGTAGGCATCTAAATGAGCTGAAAACACCTCTAAAACCTTTTTATTTAAAACCTCTCGGGAACCTATAGGGAGATTACCTAATTTTGGATGAACATAGTGACCTATCTTTGCTCCCAGGGCTGAAAGGTCAATCTGTCCTACTATGGTTTGGGCGCTTTTTTCAGCAGAGTATCTGGCAGATTCCATGTCGCCTACAAGGCCTGAATTTAGAGCCTTTTCCGCTAAAGCTGAGCTCGCTGCCAACTGATGAAGAGCATCATTGGTTTTCATATAATTTCACTGTATCCACGCATTTAAAATATTTCAGCACACAAATAAAATTTTTCAAGGTATAAAAATTAAAGATGATAAAATATACTCTTAAACTGGGGGTGCGTCCAATTAATTGTGTAAACACTTAAAAAATAAAATGGATATGATAGCATAGTATTCCTTTTATTGTGTAAAAAATACTCCGGGAAGGGCATGGTAGTTCCACAATCCAATCTCGTTAAATCTTCTTACCTCATTGAGTTTAACCATGCCCTTTCCTATATTTCAAGTTTTTTACATAATTAATGAGACACTACTAATAATTTTTAAAAAATTAATGATTTGTCAATAAATTTAGGTAATGCCCCATTTTATTTCACCAAGCTTATTGGACAACATTTCATCTTAGTTTCTCTTAAAATTATACCTGAATTCAAGCTCTTTCAAATGACTTAAAACCTATTCTGCTTCCTCTTCGGAAGAGGTAGCTGTGTCTATTATAGTAATCCAAGTTTAGCAAGGGAAGTTTTGGTTTTGTGTCTTTCGGAAAAAGAAGACTTGAAATCACAAAATTGGTTCTAAGTGGTGCTCTTTATCTTGTCCTTCTCGCATAGTGGGGGTTCTACCTTCTGTTAAAGTTAAGGTTGTAGATGATAGAGAAAGCGCTTTCCTTAGTTGGTGAAGGTTCAAAAAATGTATAAAATAAATGTTATGCAGGCTGCGCTTTTTGACCTTTTTTTATCCTTTCTAAAGCTTGGTTTGACTGCCTTTGGTGGACCGGCGATGGTAGCTTACATACGAGAGCTTGCTGTTCAAAAAAGGGAATGGCTTGACCAAAGAACCTTCAACGAAGGGGTTGCCCTTACCCAGATAGTCCCAGGTCCCATCGCCATGCATGTTGCAAGCTTTGTAGGTGTTAAGCTAAGAGAGATTGTTTGTTTAGTTATGGCAAAAATAAACTTATTCGCCTTTGGGGGTGCTTATACTGCTTTACCGCTTATGCTTCATGAAGTAGTAGAAAACATGAAACTACTTGATAGCAAAACCTTTATGGATGGCATTGCCCTTTGACAAGTTACTCCAGGTCCTATCCTAATTACAGCAACTTTTGTTGGATATTTAGTCTATGGTCTTTCTGGTGCTATTTTAGCTACGGTTTATATCTTTACTCCTTCTTTTATACTATACCTACTTTCTATTAAAATTGCTGATAGAATAAGAATTAATTCTATCTTTTTAAAGGGTAAAAGAGGGATTTTAGCCTCCTTTTGTGCTCTTTTGCTTTTTGCTTCCTTTAAATTAAGCTTTACGATTGACTGGAATATTATTAAACTTTTTTTCTTTATAGCAAGCCTTCTTTTGCTTTATAAAGGCATTAACATCCTTTATGTGGTAGTTTTTGGAGGTTTATTGTCTTTTATATTGTTTAGATAGATTATCTTCTTTTTTCTTCTGGAAAAATAATCAAAGTAATTTCTCCCTTTATATTTTCTCTTTCTTTAAGTTCGGATAAACTACTGAAGATTAATTCTTCGTGAAGTTTGGTGATTTCCCGAGCAAGAAAGCATTGTCTTTCGCCAAGTTCTTCATAAAGGGCAGAAACTTCCGTGTTAAACCGATGGGGTGAGATGTAGGCCACAACTGGCAACTCAAGGTAAAAATACTTCAAAATCTCCTTGAAGTCCTTTTTCTTCCGTGGGAGGAAGCCTAAGAAGATAAATCCGTTCCCGGCATCGACCCCACTTGCCTGTAGGGCTGCTGTCAAAGCTGAAGGACCTGGAACTGGCTCAACCTTTAGGCCTTCTTCATGGGCTCTCCTAACAAGCAGAGCTCCCGGGTCTGAAATAAGCGGAGTTCCGGCCTCAGAACAGAGAGCTACCTTTTTACCTTCCTTCAAAAGAGCCATAATCCTTGGAAGCCTTTCTTTTTCTACTCCTTTGTAGTAGCTTATGAGTGGTTTTTTAGAGATGTTGTAGTACCGGAGAAGGTTTGCCGTCTTCCTTGTATCCTCGCAGACGATGATGTCAGCCTCTTTCAGAACCCTCAACGCTCTTAAGGTGATGTCCTCAAGGTTTCCAATCGGGGTTGCAACCACAAAAAGGGTCCCATCCATACCTTAAATTCTATCATGTTTTAGGTTGACTTCATCCAATTGATGAATATAGTTTTAATAATATCAATCTGACGCTATCTTTAGAGGTCTACAAACTTCTTGAAGAGAAGCTTGGGGAACAAGAAGAGTAAAAGGTTGCGGGAGCTATAAGCCTTTGTTTATGGAAGAGTGCATCCTTTTATCTCATGGTGGAGGAGGAGAGGAAACCCAATCCCTTATCTTTAATCTAATTCTTTCCTATTTTGATAACCCATATCTCTCCCGTTTGGAGGATGCTACTCCTCTTGAGCTTCCTTCTCCTTGGCTTGCCGTTACTACAGATTCCTTCACGGTGAAGCCCATATTCTTCCCCGGTGGTAACATCGGAAAGCTCTCTGTTTGTGGAACCTTAAACGACCTATTGCTGATGGGAGCTAAACCTCGCTACTTAACCTTAGCGCTTGTGCTTGAAGAGGGTCTTCCTATTTCTACTCTTAAGAAGGTTCTTGAAAGCATAAAGGAAGAGGCAGAAAAGAACGAGGTCTTAGTCGTAGCAGGAGACACAAAGGTTATGCCAAAGGGAATGCTTGACGAGATAATCATCAACACCAATGGAATTGGCGAAATAATTAAGCCCGGTCTTTCCTGTCAAAACTTAAGAGAGGGTGATGTGATCCTTGCCACAGGACCTCTTGGCGACCATGGGGTTGCCATTCTTTCTCGTAGACAGGGCTTTGAGTTTGAAGTCCCTGTAGAAAGCGACTGTGCCAGCCTTAAAGAGCCATTGTTAGCCTTATTTTCAGCAGATGTAGAATTGCATGCCCTAAGAGACCCAACAAGAGGTGGTTTAGCAAGCGTTCTTTATGAATGGGCTATGGCTTCTCAGGTAGAAATTATGGTGAGAGAGGTTGACATTCCCGTGAGAGACGAGGTAAAAACCTTCTGCGCTATCCTTGGGCTTGAGCCCTATCATCTTCCCTCAGAAGGAAGGGCAATCATTGTGCTTCCTGAGCCTGAGCTTGATAAAACTTTATCCATTCTGAAGAAGTATCCTCTTACCTCGGAGAGCAAGGTTATAGGGGTAGTAAAGAAAAAGACTCCACGCCCGCGAGTCCTCATCGAGACCGTCCTTGGAACCACAAGGATTATGGATACTTTGGTTGGCGAAATGCTACCTAGGATCTGCTGATGCATGAAGGCTACCTTTTCATGAGCCTCCTTCGTTCCATCGAGGAACAAACCAAGCCTTTTCAGCCCTGCAGAATAACTAAGGTTGTCCTTCTTGTTGGCGAATATTCAGGCATAGATTTTGACGACCTTAAGACCGTGGTTGAGACCTTTAAAGAAGGATCCATCTTAGAGGAAGCGGAGGTTCACTTACAGCGAGACCCATTACGGGTCTACTGCCCCTCCTGCGGGATTGAGACTACAAACCATGAGGCTAAAGCTTATTGTCCCATTTGTAAGAGCTTTGATGTGGAAATCAGAGGTGGTCTTGAGCTCATCTTAGCCTCCTTAGAAGTAGAAAGGGATGAAGACGGAACGGATAATCATTAAGGGGGTAGTCCAAGGAGTAGGTTTTCGCCCCTTCCTTTATCGTTTAGCCAAAAAGTTGGGCTTAAGCGGAATAATCAAAAACACTCAATCAGGCGTTGAAATCATAGCTTCCGGAGACGAAGATTGCCTTAACCGATTTAGAAAAGCCATTTTGGAAGAAAAGCCACCGAATGCCTTCATTAGGGAGATATCCGTAGAAGAAATTTCGTATGAGGTTTGGCAAAAAAATTGTGGAGATGTCTTAAAAGAGGTAAGGATAGTTAAGGAAGATGAGGCGTCTGAGGTTGAGCTTGACCTTCTTCCAGATTTAGCCATCTGTGCAGATTGCTTGCTTGAGTTCTACGACCCAAAGAACAGGCGGTTTAAGCATCCTTTTATTGCTTGCACAAACTGCGGTCCTCGCTACGGTATGCTCATTCGCCTTCCCTATGAGCGAGAAAACACAACCATGGGCTATTTTCCCCTTTGTCCAGACTGTCAGAAAGAGTACACCGACCCCATGAACAGGAGGTTTCATGCTGAAGCCATCGCTTGCCCAAACTGCGGTCCAAGGCTAATCCTTTATCAAACAAAGGTCGATGAGCCCATAGCCTTGGATAGAGAGGCTCTCAACCTTGCAAGAAGATTTATCATAGAGGGAAAGATCCTTGCTGTAAAGGGGCTAACCGGCTTTCATCTCATCTGCCGGGCTGACAAACCTGAAATCGTAAAAGAGCTGAGACGAAGAAAAAGAAGACCAAGCAAACCCTTTGCCGTCATGTTCCCAAGCCTTGAGCTCCTTAAAGAGCACTGCCTCGTTGACGAAGAGGATATAAGGCTTATGCAATCCCCTCAAAGCCCGATAATCCTTGTTCCGGGGAAAGAGCTATTGCCAAAAGAAGTTGCAGAGGGTATTAACCTTGTTGGTGCCATGCTTCCCTACACCCCAATTCATCTTTTACTCTTTGAGGGTCTTTCTTTTCCGGTGATCGCAACTTCAGGAAATTTTTCAGACGAGCCTCTAATCTTTGAAGAAGAAAGGGCAAGAAAAGCCCTCGCAGAGGTTGCAGATTACTTTTTGGTCCACGATAGGAAGATTCTGCGAGGGTCTGACGATTCCGTTATAAAAAAGATAGGGACGGTTTACATCATGATAAGGAGAGGAAGGGGTTATGCTCCCTATCCCCAGATGCTCCCCTTTTCTACCCCTTTCCACATTCTTGCTTTGGGTGCCGAGGAAAAGAACACTTTTACTTTGGGCTTAAAAAACCGCTTGATTGTAAGCCCCCATGTCGGAGACCTTGGCAATCCAGAGACCTTTGATTACTTTGTTAAACTCATCGAGGAGTATTTAAACCTCTATCAGGTAAAGAGTTTAGATTTCATCGTTTGCGACTTACATCCAGGATACCAAAGCACAAGGCTTGCTAAGAGCTTAGCCAAAGAGAGGGGTATTCCTCTTCTTCAGGTTCAGCATCATCAATCCCATCTTTTGTCTGTGTTAGCTGAAGAGGGGATAGTTCCTGAGGAGGAGATCCTTGGGTTTGCCTGGGATGGAACTGGCTTTGGGTTGGATAGGAGCGTGTGGGGCGGTGAAACCCTTTTGCTTCAGGGTTTAGAGTTCAAAAGGATTAGAAGTTTTAGACCCTTTCGCTTGGTCGGCGGGGAGAAGGCTATAAAGGATATAAGAAAAATTGCCCTAAGCCTTCTTTTCGAGGTCTATGGAGAAGCAGCTCTTGAGCTTTCCCATCCCTTGATAAGGAGCTTTTCGGAAGAGGAGTTGCTCATGATTTATAGAGCTTGGGAATCTATGGATAAGGGAGCATATAGTTTCCCCTTATGTAGTTCCTGCGGAAGGCTTTTTGATGCTATCTCAGCCTTAGCTGGCGTTTGTTTTAAAAACACCTACGAAGGAGAAGCTCCCATGAAGCTTGAATCCTTATACAATCCTCAGGTTAAAGGGGCTTTTTCATACAGCCTAAAGGAGAATTTTTACTTTGACTGGGAGCCGATGGTTAGAGAGGTCGTTGAAGGAAGCTATACTAAGGAAGAGATCGCTACCTTTTTTATCAATGCTTTAGCTGATTTTCTCTGTAAAACCGTCCTTGAGCTTTCTCAAAGTAAGGTCATCCTCTCTGGAGGAGTTATGGTGAACGGTCCCCTCCTAAAAAGGATCATGGAGAGCCTTGAGCCAAAGGGTATAAGAGTTTTAAGAAATAAGAAGTTTCCCCCTCTTGATGGAGGAATCTCTCTTGGGCAAGCTTACTATGGCATGCTTTCATTTATTTTTTCTAAAACAAGTTGACAGAGCTTAGGGATGTTCTTTTTTACTTCCTCTGATAGCTCTGTCCCAACCTCTAAAGACTTTGGTTCCATCCCAAGGAGAAAGATCCTTTTTGGTTTGTCCCCTTTTAGCTGAAGAATAGAAAGGATATCAGCAAAGGATATTTCATGGGTCGATATTTTTTCTAAAAGGCTTTGATTGGTTAAGATTTCTTCGGAAAAGCAGTAGATTGTCCCAGGTTCTTTACCAAGGGTGATAGCATCGATGACGATAAGCACATCAACCGAGGATAATAGTGGTAAAAGCGAGAGCCCCCCTGTGCCACCATCAACAAGCTCTACCTCAGGTGGTAGTTTACAGTTTGCCTCAAGCCATCTTAGAGCATGAACTCCAAGCCCTTCATCGGAAATTAGGATATTTCCTAACCCTAAAACCAATATTCTTTTATTCATGGATATGCTATTATAATATAAGAAACCCCTCCCTGGGAGGGGGCAGGGAGGGGAGGAGGGGGTTTAGGGATTTATGTGATTGGAGGTGAGGAGGGGAGTTTAGCCTTAAGGTATAAAGGGCACGCCTAAGAGCTTTAGAGCAAGATAAGTACATCCTACGACGGCAACTCTTTTTACCCAGATGGGGCTTAATCTTTTAGCTATTCTTGGACTGATAAAGCCTGCAGTTACTGCTCCGATAGCCATTATTATAAAGAGAGGGACATCAGTCTGCCCAAAGAAGTAATACCTTGAGGAGGCCATCAAGGTGTTAAAAAAGATGGCTAAGAGGGAGCTTCCAATGACCACATAGATGGGAAGTCTCATGATGACCGTCATCAACGGGACCACAAAAGGACCACCGCCAAACCCACCAAGGCTTGAGGCAACGGCGATCAAAAAACCACCTATGGCACCGATTACCATGTTAGCTTCAAACTTTTCACCCCAAAACTCTATTGTCATCTTCATGGCTTAACCCCCTTAAGATTTTTGTTCTTTTTGAGCTTTAGCAGCAGCGGCTCTTCTCTTAAACTCTTCTAAGATAGCCTTTTCTTTCTTTGATTTTTCAATATAACCTGGTGTAGTCTGCCAGAACATAAGAGCGGCAAGGATTAGGAGCACGATACCGAACACGAACTTATATTCGTCTAAAGTCACAAATTGGTTGAGAAGCGGTCCGATAAACCCACCAAGAGCCATGAAAATTCCAACTCCGATACCAAGCTTCCAGCTGATAAAACCGATTTTAGAGTAGTTGTATATACCCGCTCCCTGGCTAAAGAGCACTGATGGCATGACTGACCCTGCAACAACTTGATGGGGCATATGATAGATAAGGATCAAAAGCGGGTTCAAAATGAAGCCTCCACCAGCACCCATCAACACACCAAAGGTGCAGATGGCTAAGGCAAGGATAAGCGGTCCAAAAAGGTTAACTGAGGTCCCAGCAACAGGGAAGTAGAATTTCGGGAAGGATACTTCACAGGTAAACTTGGCAGGCTCGCTTTTCACATCCTTGTCCACAACCGCAACGACCGAAAAAGTTCCTTTGGGGGCATTTTCAGGAAGCTTAAAAGTAGCGGTAAAGGTTCCGTCTTCATTGGTTGTAATTTTCCCGAGGACGAAAAGGTTGCTTAGACTTCTCATCCTTGCTTGAAGAAGCCTTGCAGCTTCTTTTTTGACCTCTTTTTTATCAGTTAAACTCGGTTGCGGTTCTCCTCTTGAACCAACTATCGACCTAACAATGCTTGACTTCCATACCTTTATTTCAGAGATCATCTTGGGAGGGGTAATGAAGGCAATATCAGCGTTTGATTCCTTTAAAAATTCCCCTATCTTCCATTTTTTATTAGCCTTATACTTGGCATAGATTTCTTTTACTGGCTTTTCCTCTATCGTCCCGTTCTTATCAATTTTGGCCATATAATCTTCATTGATAATAATGGTGTAAAAAGCCGGAATTTCTGTGCTTAAGTAAAACTTAAAATCCTTTCTGTCTAACCTTCCGACCTGAACCTTAGCTTCCGTAGAGGCAATTTCAATGAAGTTGACCTTCATTCCCGGGGGGACTTTACCGGTTATTTGAATAGCGTCCCCACCTTTGTGCTTATCCTTGTCAAGCTTTACTTCTACCTTTAGAGGTTCAGCAGCCTGTGCTTGAGGCTCAGCCTGCTTTTCCTGAGAAAAGCAAGGCGTGCTAAAGAAAAAAAATACTAAAAATAAAAAACATAACAGAAAATTAGACTTTAGACGTTGCCAATACATCATACCCCACCTCCTAAGTTTTTTAATTCAAGAAATTAAATACAAAAAATATGCCAAAAAAATTTGGCCTAACTAATCGGAGCTTTGCCCCTTTTTTGTGTCCCTAACTGTTCCTTTTTGTACAATAACTGTTCCATTTGGAACAATATCTGTTCCAAAGAGGACAAAGATTGCCCTGATTATCTGTAAAATGATTAGGTATAAAACTTGCTAATATTGGGAAAAAGAGGGGAAAAAGAGGTTCTGTGTTAGTTTCTGTTGACGGGTCTGAAATTAGCAAGAGCGCAGTTGAATTCTCTATAATATTAAGCGAAAGATATAAACCGGAGAGATTAATCTTTTTACATGTTCTTCATCCAGGAATAGATACTCAAAGAGCAGAAGTTTTAATTGATCAATCTATTGAAAAAGCTAAAGAAAAGGGGATTCCCAGCGAAAAAATGGTCCTTTCTGGTGGTCCCTATGAAGTGATCTGTAATACTGCAGATAAAGTAGATGCTGACTTTATCGTGATGGGTAGAAGAGGACTTACCGGATTAAAGAAGATTGTTATTGGGAGCACAAGCGAAAAGGTGGCTGGTTTGACTAACAGGACAATAATAGTTGTGCAATAAACATTTTGAAGGAGGTTAAAGTATGGGAGAAAGGCGCCAAGTTTATAGTTTGTGTTGTATGTGCACTGGAAGGTGCCCCATCCTTGTTGAGGTGGAAGACGGGATTGTAAAGCATATTTGGGGAAATCCCCATGTTTTTGGGGCTAAGTCTCTTTGTCCAAGAGGGGCAGCTGGTGTTGCCTTTGAGTATGATAATGAGCGACCCCAATACCCAATGATCCGGGATGAAGAAAGAGGGTCAGGGAAATGGAGACGGGTTAGCTGGGATGAAGCCTTAGATTTTATAGCCGATAAGCTAAAAAAGATCATAGCTGAAGATGGGGCAAAAGCTATAGCCCTTAGCGACAGAGGAGGGCCGCACACGGAATTACATAAGCTCTTCTTAGCTGATATCGGGTCTCCTAACTACTTTACCCATCATGCGAGTTGTTCAAACTCCGTTCATAATGCTCATATGTCTATTGCAGGGCATGCAAGAAACACCGTTGGTTACGATTATAGGAACTGTAAGTATATGGTGGTTTTTGGAAGAAATCTACTTGAAAGTTTGATTACTGAGGAAGCAAGAAATGTGATAGAAATGATCAGCTCAGGAGGAAAGCTTGTATACATTGATGTTAGATGGACCTATACAGCCTCAAAGGCTTATAAATTCTTTATGATTAATCCTGGCACAGACTATGCTTTAGCCTTGGCTTTGATAAATGTCATCGTGAACAACAACCTTTATGATGTAGATTTTGTAAACAAATATGTGGTTGGGATGGAGTATTTAAGAAGCTTTATTCAACCTTATACACCTGAGTGGGCTGAAAAGGAAACAGGAATTCCTGCAGAAGAGATAAGAAAGATTGCTTACGAGGTGGCTGAGGCAAAGCCATCCGTTATCTTTCATCCCGGTTGGATGACTGCTTGGACAGAGAACGACTTCTATCTTAGAAGGGCTATCTATACCTTAAACGCCCTTATGGGTAGCTATGAAGCTAAAGGTGGGATCTTTATAGCCAAGGGTGCGGGTGATTGTGGATATAAGATTAAGACACCTACGAGCATTGCTCCAAAAGTGACAGAAGAGAGATGCGACGGGGCAGGAACTAAATATCCTTGGATCAGGAAAAACTGGGGACTGTTGCAGGTTCTTCCTGAGGTGATCCTTACAGGTAATCCTTATCCGGTTAGGGCTTACATTGCTATGCGTCATGACCCCTTAGTTTCTATGCCAGACTTTGATACCTGGGTTAAAGCCTTTGATAAGCTTGACCTTGTTGTAGCCATAGATGTTAACTGGAGTTTGACCGCCTGGTATGTTGATGTAATCTTGCCTGAGTCTACCTATCTTGAAAGGACTGACCATGTGATAGTAAGAAAGGGTCTTAGACCTCAGCTTGCGTTAAGGCAAAAGGCTGTAGAACCAAGGTTTGACTCAAGAAGCAGATTTCAAATCTTTAAAGCCCTTGCTGAAAGGCTTGGAAAGGGAGAACACTTCCCCTGGAAGGACGAGGTAGAATTAGTAAATTGGCAGCTCGATGGGACGGGTTTTACCATAGAAGATTTTCAGAAGAAAGGAGTTATCGACCTTACTGATAAGCCAATCTGGTATGATAGGAATAACTTAAAGTTCAATACTCCTACGGGTAAGATAGAAGTTTATTCGGAATTTTTAGAGAAGGCAGGGGTCCCATCCTTTGCACCTTACGAAAGACCAGCCTCTTCACCTGAAGGTATGCTTAGGCTTGTCACCGGAAAAATAGCCCTTCATACTCAGGGAAGGACAACGAGCAACAACCCAATTCTTAATGAACTTTGCCCAGAAAATCATCTTTATCTCCATCCAGATACAGCAAAGAAGTTCGGCGTTAAAGAGGGAGATACGGTGGTCGTTTCTGCCAACGGAACTGAAGAAAGGATAAAGGTAAAGGTCTCGCCCTATGTGCATCCAGAAATAGCCTTTATGCTTCATGGCTTTGGTGATATCGTTCCACTAAGGACAAGGTCCTTTGGTAAGGGAGCTTTGGACTCTCTTTTAATGAAAGGTAAACTAAAGGTTACCGTCGGTGGGAACTGCCCGCTTTTTGAAACCTTTGTGAGCCTTAAAAAAGCTTAAAGGAGGATAGAGGATGAGCAAAAATGTCATCACTCAAGACCAACTTAAATGTATCGGTTGCCTTGCCTGCGTTGTCCATTGCAAAGTAGAAAACAATGTTTCTCCCGGAGCAAGATTTTGCGATATTTTACCCGTTGGTCCTAAGGAGATAAACGGGGTTCCTCGGGTCTTTTTTGTCTACATGAACTGTTTCCACTGTGAGTATGCCTTCTGTATTAAAGCTTGTCCAACCGGTGCTATGACAAGGAGAGAAAAGGACGGGATCGTATATGTCCGGCAGGAACTCTGCATTGGTTGCAAATCCTGCATGAAGGCTTGCCCTTGGGGTATCCCTCAGTGGGATGAGGGAACGGGCAAGGTTTTTAAATGCCATCTTTGCATGCATAGGATCGACCGTGGGGAGAAGCCTGCTTGCGTTGAGGGATGCACTACGAGCTGCTTAACCTTTACCGTGCCCGAGGAGGCAACAAGGAAGGTAAGGGAAAGATACGCAACCCGTATAGCCTCAGAGCTTAAATCTACCATTTGGTAGTTTTTACTCTATCGGAGGGGTGATGGAGTTCATCTGGGGGAAAATCGATGAGATTATAAACTGGGCTCGGGCAGGGTCGCTTTGGCCTGTTACTTTTGGGCTTGCCTGTTGCGCTATTGAAATGATGGCTGCAGGTGCAACCCGGAACGACCTTGACCGTTTTGGGATTATCTTTCGTGCTTCACCAAGGCAGGCTGATGTCCTTATTGTAGCTGGAACTTTAACTTATAAGATGGCTCCTATTTTGCGTCGCGTGTATGATCAGATGAGCCATCCGCGGTGGGTTGTGGCTATGGGGAGCTGTGCCTGCTCTGGTGGGGTTTTTAGGACCTATTCAACAGTGCAAGGAGTTGACCAAATTGTCCCAGTAAATATCTATGTGCCTGGTTGTCCCCCAAGACCGGAGGCGCTTATTGAGGGTTTACTTAAACTTCAAAAGGTCATCAAGGAAGAAAGTAGGAACTGGGGACCCTATGCCAGAAAATCGCTTATCTGAACCTGAAGACCCGTTTTTTTCAGTCTTAGAGCTTCAGATGGGTCCTCAGCACCCCTCAACACATGGGGTGCTAAAGCTTCATTTAAAGCTTGAAGGGGAAAGGATCGTTGATTGCGATCCAGTTGTCGGGTTTTTACATCGTGGTTTAGAAAAGTTTGCCGAAAACTTTACCTATCCTCAGGTCTTGCCTTTAACAGACAGATTAGACTATATAAGCGCAATGAACAACAACACTGGCTACTGTTTGGTTATAGAGAGGCTCTTTGGGATCGAGCCTCCCCCACGGGGAAAATATTTACGGACGATGGTCTGTGAGCTTGCAAGGATAGCTAGTCATTTACTTTGGCTTGCAACTCATGCCCTTGATATCGGAGCCATGACGGTTTTTCTCTACTGCTTTCGGGAGAGGGAGCAAATTCTAAACTTTTTTGAAGAAATCTGCGGAGCAAGGCTAACTGTAAGCTATCCAAGGATCGGTGGGGTAAGGATGGACATTGAGGAGGCAACCTTGGAGAAGGTATACAACTTTTTACCTGAGATGGAAAGAAGGGTCGATGAATACGAGGGCTTGCTTTCGGAAAACAGGATCTGGTTAGAGAGGACTGTGGGAGTAGGTGTAATCACCGCCGAGGAAGCGCTTGCCTATGGGTTGACCGGTCCTTCGCTACGGGGCTCTGGGATGCCTTACTATGTTAGGAAGCATTTTCCCTATGATGCCTATCCTGAGGTAGAGTTTGAGGTTCCTGTAGGTAAAAACGGAGATACCTACGACCGGTATAAATGTCGTCTTCAGGAGATGAGGCAATCTATTCGAATTATTAGGCAGTGCCTTGAAAAGCTTCCTGAAGGGGAGGTAGTTTCTGAATTAACCCCAGACCTTGATATGATGCCTGGTGGAAGGATGCTTAAAGCAGAGGCTTTCAATGAGGTTGCCTTTATTAGCTTTTTACAGGAGGCAAAAGAGACCTTCCCTAAGGGGGAGCTTTATTCTGCTGTTGAAGGAGCTAAAGGTGAGCTTGGGTTTTATCTGGTAAGCGACGGAAGCGGAAGACCCTACCGTTTACACATAAGAGCCCCTTCATTCATTCATGTTTCAGCCCTACCTAAGCTTGCTAAGAACCATCTTATAGCCGACCTTGTTGCCATCATAGGCACTCTTGACATTGTGATGGGTGAATGCGATAGATGAGGTTTTCTCCAACCTATTTGCTTTTTAAAGACTTGGTCACCGGGCTTTTAATCACGCTTAGGACTTTTCTTAGAAAGCCCGTTACAGTTCGGTATCCCCACGAAAAGGTTCAAGTAATTCCTTCCTTTAGGGGAAGGCATGCCATGGTGGTAGACACTGAGACTGGTAAGTCCCGTTGCGTTGCCTGTTTAAAATGTTCGGTTGTATGTCCTTCAAGGTGTATAAAGATTGAATATGAAGTTGATGAAAAGACCGGAGAAAGAAGATTAAAGGAATACATCCTTGAGGCTTTGAGGTGCGTGTATTGTGGTTATTGTGAGGAGGTTTGTCCGGTTGGTGCTATCGTCCTAACTGAATGGTTTGAGTACTCTGGTCGGTGCCGCGAGGACCTTATTTTCAATCTTGAAAAGCTTGTGCAAAATTGGAAGGAGCATGTAGCTAAATGGGATAAAGAAGTTTACGAGAATAAGTATTGGGTTTTGAAGGGAGTGCCGCTAAAGCTTAAGCCTGCCTCAAGAAGGATAGGGCTTTCCGTAAAAATAAAAGGGGTAAAGGTTCATGGTTAGACCCGATGAATACGTCCCCACCAATTACCTATCCGTGCTAATAATGCTCATCTTAGGTTTTATTTTTGGACTTGGCGGTTTAATTTTTGGCTCCCTTGTGAGACCAAGGTTTTACTATAAGGAGAAGCTCATCCCCTACGAATGCGGAAACGAGCCAAGCGGTCTTCCTTGGCAAAAAATAGCCATAAGGTACTATCCGATTGCTATCCTTTTTGCGATTTTTGATGTTGAGCTTGGGCTCATCTATCCTTGGACGGTAGGCTTTTCTGGATTAACCTCCACTGGGTTTTTAGTTATGATAGGCTTTCTTTTAGTGCTTTTGCTCGGTCTTGTTTACGACCTAAAAAAAGGAATTCTCGACTGGCATCGGAGGTAGCAAGGTGCTTACCCTTGGTGAGGTGGTCCAAAGGTTGAAAGAAGTTTTAGGGGATAGTTTCTTGGAGGAGGGAGAGTTCAGGGGGCAGAGGTTTGTAATTTTAAGAAAAGACGGAGTGACAGAGGCTATAAAACTTTTAAAAGAGCTTGGGTTTGATCATCTGCAAACATTAACCGGTGTGGATTATCTGAGAATACCAAATAGAAGGGCAAGGTTTGAGGTGGTATATCAGCTTTACAGCATTGAGAAGAGGCTTCAATTAAGACTAAGGGTTGAGGTTCCAGAGGATGACCCTGAGCTTGATAGCATCGTTGACCTTTTCCCTTGTGCTAACTTCTTAGAGAGAGAGGTCTACGACCTCTTGGGAATAAGGTTTAAGGGGCATCCAAACCTAAAGAGAATTCTACTTCCGGAAAATTGGTTTGGTCACCCCTTAAGAAAGGATTATCCCTTAGAGCCTGAAGAAAAACCTTTCGATTTTATAGAACTAAAAAAATTAAAAGAGGAATTGTTGAAATATGGTATCAAATAACCTATTTCTCGAGATTTTGCTAATTTTAATTAAAATTGCTGTAGTTTTAGGAATAGTCTTGCTTCATGCTGCTTACACTGTCTATGCTGAGCGAAAGATTATCGGTCGAATGCAAGCAAGGCTTGGTCCAACTGAGGTTGGACCTTATGGATTGCTTCAGCCCATTGCTGACCTTTTGAAACTCCTAACCAAAGAGGACATCATTCCCCTTGAGGCAGAACGGTTAATCTTTCTTGTTGCACCTTTAATAGTTTTAACCTTTGCCATCGTAAACCTTAGCGTCATACCCTTTCATCCAAGTTTTATCATTGCTGATGTAAACATAGGAGTCTCTTGATTTTAGCTGGCGCAAGCCTTGCGATGTATGGAATAATCCTTGGCGGCTGGTCTTCAGGCTCAAAGTATTCTCTCCTTGGCGGATTAAGGTCAGCGGCGCAAGTGTTAAGCTACGAAATACCCTTAGGTATGAGCTTGGCGGGAGTTATTTTAGCGGCTGAATCTTTTAAGCTAAGCGATATAGTTAACCATCAAGCTCAAAGTTTCTTTGGTATGAATGCCATTCCTCAGATATTTGGCTTTATAGTTTTTCTAATATGTGCCTTTGCTGAGACAAACAGGGCTCCCTTTGATTTACCTGAAGCTGAAAGCGAGCTCGTTGCTGGTTATGTTACAGAATACTCAGGTTTTCGCATGGGCATGTTTTTCCTTGCTGAATATATTTCTATCTATGTAATGTCTCTTTTAATTGTTCACTGCTATTTTGGGGGATGGACATTACCGGGTTGGCTTTTAACCATCTTTCCACCTCTTAAGTTTGTCCCAGCTCCATTAATTCTGTTAATAAAGGTATACTTTTTTGTTTTCTTGTTTATATGGGTTAGGGCGACCTATCCAAGGTATAGGTTTGACCAACTTATGAGCATGTGTTGGAAGATTTTAATCCCTGTTTCTTTGCTAAACTTTTTGATTGTAGCCTTTCTTAAGAGGGGAGGTTTTTAGCATGGCAAGACCCCTATTTATGTCAATATTTTTGTTGATGTTTATAGCACTATTTCTTCTCTTGTTGCGTCAGAAAAAGGTTGTTTACCAGTTTTTAGTTTACTTAGTCATGATGGTGCTTTTAGGTATTGTTTATCTCTTTTTAGGCTCTGAATTCTTGATGGCTTTTCAAATAATAGTTTATGCTGGTGCCATTTTGGTAATGTTTTTATTTTTCCTTTATCTATATCCCGAAGAGGAATTTAAAATTCAAGATATAAAAAATTCTTCCTTAATTAAAACTTTAATACCGAGCCTCCTTTTTGTTATAATTTTGATCTTCATTTTATTTACCTTTGATGTCAGGGAGTATGAGCCTTCAGCATCTGTCTATAGCGTTAAGGAATTAGCAAAGTTAATCTATAATCAATATCCTTTGGCGATTTTCCTTTTGGCCTTTATACTAACTTATCCTATGATAGCTATTTACCTTCTTATGAAAGGGAGTGAAAGCGATGATTAATTATTCCTTCTTTGCGGGAGAGAAGGTTTTTTATTTGATAGCATCTATAATAATATTGTCTGGTTTCTATTTACTTTTTACTAAAAAGAACTTGCTTTTAGCTATCTTAGCCTTAGAAATTGTGTTTAACGGTATAAATCTGATGTTTGCAACTGTAAGTTTTTATTATGGTGATTTAACTGGGCAAATGATAGTTTTATTATCCTTGTCCGTTGCTGCAGTCTCATTTGCTATTGGTTTAATTTTAGTTTTAAATTACTATAGACTGAAGCGTTCACTTAACATTGAAGGGATGACAGAGCTACGGGAGAGGATTGAGGATGGGGAACGAGATGGGAATAACTAATATAGAGTATATTTCTCCTATTGGAGCTATTTTGATTTCCTTTTTAGCCTGTTTTTTTATTATTCTATTTGGTGATAAAAGACCGAATTTAAGAGAGGCTGTGTCGGTAATAGCCGGAATTATAAAGTTTCTCTTTGTTCTATCTTTGTATCCAGTAGTGTTAGAAAAGGGTTATTATAATATTGAGATACTACCCATAGCAAATGGGCTTTCTATTAAGCTCTTAGTTGATCCTATGGGGCTTCTCTTTGCTCTTGGAGCTTCCTTCCTTTGGATATTGACCACCTTTTATTCTATCGGTTATATGAGGGGGACCCATGCCAAAAGGCAAACGAGGTATTATGTCTGCTTTGCTCTATCGTTGTCAGCGACGATGGGTGTAGCCTTTTCTGGTAATCTTCTAACTCTTTTTATTTTCTACGAGTTAATGAGTATAGCCACCTATCCTTTAGTTGCTCATAAGGAAGATGAGGAATCTCTTGAAGGTGGTCGAAAGTATATAATTTATCTTCTTGGTGCGGCAAAGCTCTTCTTGATACCAGCCATGGCCATAACTTACTATGTTGCTGGAACTTTGGACTATCTACCTAAGGGGATATTTAATCTTGATCAATTAAATTCTTATTCTTCCGTATTGAAAATTGCCCTTATCATGTATCTTTACGGTTACACTAAGTGTGCTATCATGCCTCTTCATAGCTGGTTGCCATCAGCAATGGTGGCTCCAACTCCTGTGTCGGCCCTTTTGCATGCTGTTGCCGTTGTAAAGACGGGTGCCTTTTCCATAGCCAGAGTTCTCTTAAACATTTATGGGAAGGTAGGAATTTTGACTTTGGGAATTCAGGATGTAATCCTGTTTCTTGCCGGGTTAACAATAATAACAGGTTCATTGATTGCCTTAACGAGAGATAATTTTAAGGCAAGGCTTGCCTTCTCCACAGTTAGTCAACTATCCTACATCGGTTTTGGGGTTGCTTTGATGCATCCTTTATCCGTGTTAGATGGGATTATCCATATTACAGCGAATGCTTTTTCAAAAATCACCTTGTTTTTTGGTGCAGGTTCTGTCTATGTTTCCACTCATTATACTGAAATTTCCCAGTTAGACGGATTAGCCAAGAAGTTGTACATAACCTTTTTTGCCTTCTTTTTAGCTACTCTTAGTATGATCGGTGTTCCTGGTTTTATAGGTTTTTGGAGTAAATTTAATATTATTAGCGGTTGTCTTCAAAATAATTTTATACTTGGAGCCTTAGTGTTTCTAACAAGCTCATTAATAAACGTGGTTTACTTACTACCCATACCCATAAGAGCTTTAAAAACAGTTGAAATAAAAGAAGAATTCAGGGAGAATTACTTCTGTGCTCTTCCATTGTTAATAACTTCCATTTTTACTGTATTAATCGCCCTTTTCTTTATTGACTATTTAAAACCTATGCTAAATTTAATAGAGGTTTTGTATGTTAAATAAACAGTTTAAACGAGAAATCTTGATATCTTTGTTGATTGTTGTTTTGATGTTTATCTTGAGGTTTTATGATTATTTAGTCCATGAACATCATCATGTCTTTCCTTTTGAAAGCCTTCCCTTTCTTTGCTGGTTTAATAGGGATTATAGGAGCTTTGTTTATAACTGTGGTTGTTAAGATATTAGGAAAAATAGTTTCTCGAGGGGAAGATAGTTATGAGCGTTATTATACATCCTAGTTTAATCGGAATTTTGTTAGGTTTATTTGTATTTATTTTCTATCATAGAATTCAAATTATATAGCTTTCTTTGTTTCAGTACTTATATTTTTGTTCTGTTTGAATCTTCAAGAAGGCGTATATAACTATTTAACGATTTTTAATTATGATTTTTATATAAAGGTTGATAAACTTTCTTTATTTTTCTGTTATGTATTTTCCTTGATAGCAATGGTGGGATTATTATATTCTTTGCATGAAGAGAATAGGTTGATACCTGGTTCAGCGTTGCTTTACATGTCAAGCGCAATAGGAGTTGTTTTATCATATGATTTGATTAGTTTTTATGCTTTTTGGGAAATGTTAGCTTTTACTGCAATTTTATTAATTATTTCTTCTAGTTCTAAGGCATTATACTTTTTGACTGTTAGGTATGCTATAATTCATACTTTTTCTGGTCTTTGTTTATTGCTTGGAATGCTGTATCTTTCTACTCATTATGATATTAAAAGTGTGGCTATATTTTCTGATATAAGGGGAACTTTTCCTTACTACTTAATATTGCTTGCGGTATTAATAAATGCAGCCATGCCTCCTTTACACTTTTGGTTGCCAGATTCTTATCCGAATGCTTCTATTTATGGTTCTGTTTTCTTGAGTGCCTTTACAGCGAAAAGTGCAGTTTATGCTTTAGTTCGGATGTTTCCTGGTGAGCCTATAATTTCAGTGGCTGGGGCATTGATGGCTCTATATGGAGTTATCTATGCGACCTTAGAGAACAATCCAAGGCGGCTTTTGTCCTATCACATAGTCAGTCAGGTTGGTTTTATGGTTTGTGGGGCGGGATTGGGAAGCCAGGAAGCTTTAAACGGAGCTTCAGCGCATGCCTTTGCTCACATTATTTATAAAGGGTTGCTTTTTATGTCAGCTGGGGCTGTTATTTATTCTACAGGGCTTGAGAGATTGCATCTTTTAGGAAGGTATGCTCGGAGAAATCCCTGGATCGCTCTTTACTTCTTTGTAGGGGCTTTATCTATTTCGGGATTGCCTCTTACAAGCGGTTTTGTTTCAAAAAATATAACCATCCATTCAGCGGCAGACCTTCATAAACCTTTAGAGTATTTGCTGATGGAGGTAGCCTCGGTAGGAACGTTTTTCAGCATTGTTATGAAGATGGGTTTTAACATTTTCTTTGGTAAGCCCAAATCAAACTATGAAGTAAAACCAATACCTTGGAATATGCATGCCGCAATGTTTATTGCTTCCTCTCTATGTATCTTAATAGGTATTCTGCCTTCATATTACTACCAATTATTACCCTATCCTAAATATTTTATTCCTTATAAATTTACTAATGTTGTAAATCCTTTAAATCTTTTTTCAGCTACAGCTTTAATATACTTTTTGGTAGCAAAAATTATTGCACCTAAACCAAAAATTAATCTTGATACAGAGTGGTTCTTTATTAAACTTTGCAAAGCGCTTGCCTATATATTTAATAAAATTTTGGTACCTGCTGAATATAAATATGTTGGGGAGTTTTACAGATTTCTTGTTGATAAAATGTTAGTAGGTGTGCGTAATTTCTTGGTAAGCATGAATTATTTCTATCTTGGAAAGGTTGCTACTGAAGTTCCTCAAAATGTTTATAATCTTTCAATAAAGACTGCTAATTTTTATGATGGGAATATGTTGAAGTACTTACAATTTTTGTTAATCTTTTTGGTAATTCTTTTGACAATTATAATCTTAATATAAAACTTATGAGGGGTTATTATTCTTGAATGGTATTTTTGTTTAAATATTATAGGACTTGTTTTGCCATTTATATCATTATCGGAACATTTTACTACTAAGTCCTTTCCGAAAATTTTTTTGATATATAGTTTTGTTTCTTTCTTATTTACTATCCTTTTAGGAATAAAGTTTTTTATTGAAGGTCCAAACTTAAAATTTATTTATTTTAGTTCGCAACTGTTAAATACAGACTTATTGTTTAAAGTAGATATGGTGAGCTTTCTATTCTTAATCTTAAATTCTTTAATTCTATTTTCAATTTATCTCTTTAAACTTTATAGTATAGAGAACAAGCTCCTACATATTTATATAATGATCCTATTCGCTATAAATAATCTCTATTTTATATCTGGTGACCCTATAACCCTATTTCTATTTTGGGAGGCGATGTTAGTTTCTAAGACTTTGATTTTATGGAATTTTTCTTCTGGAAATTCTAAAAGAAACGCATTGGAGTACATTATCTATAACTTCGGATTAAGCGTGTTTATGCTTTTAGGAATATTGATCTTAATTACCTCTAAAGGAACCTTTGCTAATAAATCAGTGCTAGCATTAGCGACTTTTCTAATCTTTATAGGTATTATGGTAAAAGCTCCTGTGTTTCCTTTTCATGGTTGGTTAGAAAATACTTACTATAATTTACCTACATTTATTACTGGAAGTTTTTCAACTGTTCTGAGTAAGTATGCCATTTATGCCTTTGTTTCTTTAATCAAGGTTATGCCTTATTTATATGATTTATTGGTTTTAGTAGTTTTGTTGTCTATTGCAATTTCTGCATTTATTGCCATTTCTTCCCATGATTTTAAAAAGATTTTGGTTTACATGAGTATGTCGCATGTCAATGTAATGGTTTTGGGTTTATTAATGATTTTTCACAAGCCAAGAACTGAGCTTCAAGTTGTTATTATGGGAGCAGTCCACGGGTTAGTAAGTTATGCTATATTTCTATTTGCTCAATACCTTCAAAGACAAACAAATGATTTAAACATCAAAAACTATGGAAATTTAACTATTTGTTATCCCATTTTGACAATTATTTTAACAACTTCTCTACTTATATTTGCAGGTTTTCCTATAACTGCTTATTTTTTTAGTGAATTTTATATATTATCCGCAACACTTAAATACTCCTTTTTCTTTGGAATTTTTTTAGCTTTAGGAATAGCTTTAAATTTGATTTATAAAGCAAGAGTATTTTATTATATGGTCTTTAAAAAGTATGATGTATTTACAAGCGAAAAATTGCAAGAGATACCAATAAACTATTTTCTTACATCCTTAATACTTTTTATAGGGGTATTCCTTTTGACCCTTTACTATAGTGATATTTTGTATACAGCATATTAGCAGAGTTTATTGTTAGGAATGAGGGTAACAAAATGATAAACATACTTTACGGTCCTATTCAACTGGCAATTTTTTTAATCTCTGTAGGTTATATATTCTTTATTATCTCTCTGATATTCAATCTTTCTACTCGATATATTATAAGTTTAAATGTATTGCTGCTTTTAATTGCAATATTAGCATCTTTGAATAAAATTGTGGCTCATCAAACTTTATCAAACAACTTCCTTTTTATTGCTTCAATTTTTTTGTTAGTTATATATTGTTCTGTATTATTGATAATAATACTTTTACCATATCAATTAAGCACAGCAAAACATGTAAATGAATTGTCTTTTTTTTTCTTGTTAGCTTCAGCCTTAATGAATATTCTACTTTATACTTTTAACTATGTATATGCCTACCTCCTTATTGAGGCAATGGCTTTTTCATTCTACCTTTTTATCGCTTATTACAGTAAATCTTTAAGTTCCATTGAATCAGGCATCAAATATTACTTTGTTGGTACTTTAACGGCATTAATTTTCCTCCTTGGAGTTTTCTTCTTTTATCGTGCTACCTTAGTTATATCTTTTGACCAGTTTAATTTCATACAAATAACAAAAGAAAATATTTTATTCTTTATTATAAGAATTATTCTAATGTCAACAGCGCTAGCTTTTAAATTAGGAGCTGCTCCTTTGCATTTTTGGTTACCGGAGGTTTATCATGGCGCTCCATTCTATTCTTTGCCAATGGTTATTGCTCTAAGCAAACTTACTATAGGATATTTCTTGATATACTTATTATTCAGTTTGTATCCTGATTTTAATATAGATTTCACTTATATTAAAGGTTTATTTTATTTCTTAGCTGTTTTCTCTATGATATTAGGTAATCTATTGGCGATAAAACAAAGGGATGTTAAGAAGATTTTAGCTTATTCTTCAGTTGCTAATGTTGGCTATCTTTTCTCTTTGTTGACAATAGATCTGTCTAACCAAGTAATTTCTATCTATTCTTCTTATCTTCTAATTTATTCTCTTTCCGTCTTTTTCTTCTTTTTAGTCCTATCCTTCATTATAAAAGATAAGCAAACTATTTATCTAAGCCTTCATGATTTTTCAAGCAACTTGGCCCATGCTAATTTTTTTATCGTTATGTCATTATTTCTAATCATATTAAACCTTGCCGGATTTCCACCAACTCTCGGTTTTCTCTTAAAATTATCTATTATTTATCAGCTCATTAGTCATAATCAAATCGTTTTAGCCTTAATCTTCGTGCTAACCACAATCTTATCCGTTTATTATTACTGGACTATAATTTCTTGTTTGATAGAATCCATAAAAAAAGTTCAAATTCGCTTATATTTACCCTTTTCTGAGATTTTAGTAACTTTAATAGTTTTATTTATAGGGTTGTATTTCTTAGTTGGGGTTTTTACTCCTAATGTGATACCTTTCTTTAAATAAGCCAAACTTCTCCATTTTAGTTATCAATTGTTTTCTGCTAATTCCTAATTCCATTGCGGTTTTTATTTGATTCCAATTATTTTTGATTAATTTTTAAAAATTAGATTTTTCTCAATTTCCACTAAGTTTATTTTTTTTGTGTCTTTATCTATTAAAATCGTTTTATTTCCTTCCTCACAATATCCCCCCTGTTTAATTCTCTCATCATCTTTTTTTAATTCTAAATATTCTTCAATTAACTCTTCACTAATAATGTCCTTTTCGGTCAGTATTATTGCTCTTTCAATAAAGTTTATCAACTCTCGGACATTTCCCGGCCAATCATATTCCATAAGTTTCTTCATGAATTCTTTAGTGTAGCCTTTAATTTCTTTTTTAAACTCTCTTATTTTCAAATTTAGGTAATGGTCAACGATTAAAGGGATATCTTCTTTTCTTTCTCTTAATGGGGGAAGGTATAGATACACGGTGTTTAAACGATAGTAGAGGTCGGCACGGAAGTTTCCAGAAATAATTTCTTCTTTTAGGTTTTTATTAGTTGCTGCTATTATTCTAACATCAACCTTGATAAGCTTTGTGCTACCAAGCCGTGTAAAGGTGCGCTCTTGAAGGAACCTCAAGAATTTTTTTTGAATAGAAAGACTTAGGTCCCCTATTTCATCAAGAAAAAGGGTTCCACCATCAGCAAGCTCAATAAGCCCTTTTTTGGATGAAATAGCCCCAGTAAAAGCCCCTTTCTCATAGCCAAAGACCTCACTTTCAAATAGCGTTTCCTGCAAAGTAGTGCAATCAATTACAACGAAAGGTGCTTTTGCTCTGGGAGATAGCTTATGAATTAGGCGAGCAACGAGTTCTTTGCCAGTTCCTGTTTCGCCTCCGATGAGAACATTACAGTTTGTCTCAGCAACCTTAGGTAGGATCTCCTTAATCTTCTGTATCTTCGGAGAGTTGCCGATAAAATATTCATCTATTTCCTCTTTAATATGTTTATACTTTAAAGGCCTTTTAGCAGAAATTTCATCGATAAGGTCGCAAAGGCATTCATAATTTAGGTCTTGCGTAAGATAATGATAGGCACCAGCCTTTAGAAAATTAACCGCAACTTCAGCCTCATTCGGCGCATTAACTACTATAGCATAAGCATCTTCCTTATACTTCAAAAGGGACTTGAGAAAGTCGATAGTCTCCTCTAAATAGCTCTTATAGTCAAGAATAAATATAGCTGGTGTGTCATCAACGTTTAAAGCCTTCAACATTTGATAATCAAGTTCTGAAAGAAGGACGAGGGGTCCCTCGCTTCGCTCGAGATGACTTGATGGGGGTTTGAAAGGCTGATAGGATTGGCAAACGGGAAAATTCTCAGGATGTCTGCTTAACAAAATAACCTTCATGGCTGATATTTGAGCACAATTGCAGGAAATAGTTTTTTCATCATAGTAATCTTAGTCTTGTCTAAAGGAAGGCTTAGACCGTTTGGCTCAAAATGCACATACCAATCAGGATACTTAAGGATAAGCTTTATCGGTAGGGCAGGCTCCTTTCTTTCCGAAAGAAACTCCTTTAGCTCCGTAAGCATTGATGGCTCTACATCCTTAGCCTCTATTTCAAGCTCAAATCTACCTTCCGTAAACATCCTTAGGTCTTCCATGGGAGCAATGTCCTCAACAACTAAGCTCATGCTCTCCTCATCCTTATCAATCTTAGCCCTAACCCAGATAAGCCTTCCTTCCTGAAGAAATTCTAAAGCTCTGTTTAGCACATCGGGGAAAAGCAAGGCTTTAGCGTTAGAAAATTCATCCTCAAGGCGAAGAATAGCCATCTGTTCTCCGGTTCTGGTCTTTTTATAAGCTATGTCTGAAATCAAACAAGCTAAAATAAGAGATTCTCCATCTTCAAAGGTATCCTGTTGAGAAAGGTTAGTTTTGGAGAATAGCTCAACGAAGGGACGCCACTTTTTTAAAGGGTGAGAGGTAAGGTAGAAGCCAAGAGCTTCCTTCTCAAACTGCAAGAGTTCATCCTCTGTCCAGGGGGGCACATCTTCGAGCACAAGGTTAGAGCTAACGCTAAGAAGGCTTGCCTGCCCAAAGAGAGTAGACATTTTCATCTGCTGAGAAAAGCTTAAAATCTTAGGAAGGTTGGCTAATAGTTTGGCGCGGTTTGGCTCAAGGCTATCAAAAGCACCAGCCTTAATGAGCGCTGAAATGACCCGCTGGTTTACCTTTTGGGAGTCCACCTTCTGGCAAAATTCCATAAAACTCCGATAAGGTCTCTTGGAGATTATCTCCTTTACTGCTTCCTCTCCAACATTCTTAATAGCCTGAAGTCCAAGCCTTAGGGCTTGCCCCTCAACGATAAAACCAGCAGCGCTCTTGTTTACATCAGGAGGCAAGACCTTTATTCCCATCCTTTCCGCAACGGAAAGATACTTGCTAACCTCCTCGCTTTTGCCCACTTCATAGGTTAGGATTGAGGCTAAGAAGTAAAGGAGATAATGAGCTTTAAGATAAGCTGTCTGATAAGAGAGTAAGGCGTAAGCTGCGGCATGGCTCTTGTTAAATCCATAGTCGGCAAACTTTTCTATCAAGTCAAAGACCTTCTCCGCAATTTCTTCCGCAATACCTCGGGATTTGGCTCGCTCAATAAAATCACTCTTTAGGTTCTGCATGAGCTCCTTTTCTTTTTTACCGATAGCCCTGCGTAGTAGGTCCGCCTCTCCAAGAGTATACCCAGCAAGGGCTCTGGCGATCTCCATCACCTGCTCTTGATAAACTATGACCCCATAAGTCTCCTTAAGGATGGGTTCCAAAAGGGGATGAATGTACTCCGAAGCTCTTCTTCCGTGCTTAGTTTCAATATACCGGTCAACAAGCCCTCCTCCAAGAGGACCTGGACGGTAAAGGGCAAGCACAGCTATAAGGTCGTTAAAATCTGTAGGCTTAAGCCTTCTTAAAAGTTCTTTCATCCCTTCAGATTCCAACTGAAAGACACCGTCTGTCTCCCCTGAGGAAAGAAGTTCAAAAACCTTTGGGTCATCAAGGGGGATAGAGTTTAGGTCGATTTCTAGACCTTCTGCTTCTTTGATAAGCTTTAAAGTGTTGATGATGATGGTTAAGGTTTTTAAGCCAAGAAAATCAAACTTTATCAAACCAACGGCTTCACAAGCCTTCATATCGTATTGGACAACGACCTCATCCTCATCCATCTTCATGACAGGGGCAACTTCGACTACAGGAACCCCGCTTATCACGACCCCTGCCGCATGGATGCTTGGATGCCGAGGAAGACCCTCAAGCTTTAGGGCTATCTCAAAAAGTTCCCTTATCCTTGGGGAGCTTTCCATCAACCTTTGGATTTCTGGGCGTTTAACCTCCTCTTGAAGGGTTGTCTGGGGACCAAGGGTAATCATCTTAGCGATGGGGTCAATCTCCTTCGGCTTGAAACCAAGAACCCTACCCACATCACGAATGGCTTGCCTTGCCGAAAGGGAACCAAAGGTTGCGATCTTGGCTATGTATTCCTGTCCATAGGTTTTAGCTACATACTCTATTACCTCGTCACGGCGCTCCATGCAAAAGTCTACATCAATGTCAGGAAGGCTTGGTCTTTCCTTGTTTAAAAACCTCTCAAAAAGGAGCCCCCAACGGATGGGGTCAAGGTTCGTAATGTAGAGGGCATAGCTTGTTAAGGCTCCCGCAGCAGAACCCCTCCCCGGACCAACGGGAATACCCTTTGACCTTGCCCATTCGATAAAATCAGAAACAATCAAGAAGTAGCTCGCGTAGCCTTTTTCGATGATCACTTCAAGCTCCATCTCGAGCCTTTTCCAGTATTCCTCTTTGCTTGCGAAAAGCTTGCCCTGCCTTTCAAGCTCGGCAAGCCTCCTCTCTAAGCCCTGCCTTGCCTTCTTAACCAAGTAAGATTCTGCTGTTTCAGCATCTGGCAATTTTGCCCTCGGGAAGATGGGTTCACCAAGCCTCAATTCCAGGTTCACTTTTTCATACACTTCAAGGGTGTTATCCAATACTTCCTTGGGATAGGAGCTTGCGAGCACCTCAAGGTCTGCTGGGCTTGGAAGAAAGAGCTTATCGGTGTTAAAGCGAAATCTCTTAGGGTCATCAAGCCTTGAGTTCGTCTGTATACAGAGTAAGACTTCATGAGCCTTAAAGGAATCCCGGTCAAGATAATGAGAATCCGTTGTGCCAACAACCTTAATCCCAAGCTCCTCTCCAAGCTCTAACATCAGTTCATTCACCTTTTTTTGTTCTGGAAGGTCGTTAAACTGCACCTCAAGATAGAAGTCTTCCCCAAAGAGCTGCTTGTAAAAAAGGGCGGATTCCTTGGCTTTATCCTTTTCTCCAAGGAGAAGAAGCTTGGGTATTTCCCCTTCAAGGCAGGCTGATAGGGCAATCAACCCCTCAGAGTATTCCTTTATCAGTTCCTTATCTATGCGAGGTTTGTAGTAGAAACCCTCTAAGTAAGCCTTTGAGCCAAGCTTAATTAGGTTTTTATAGCCTGTTTCATTTTTGGCGATCAGGATGAGATGAAAGTAGTCGGCATTTTTTTTGTTTTTCTCAAACCTTGAGCCAGGAGCCAGATAGAATTCACAGCCTAAGAGGGGTTTTAGGTTAGCCTCTTTTAGGGCTTTGTAGAAGTTGACTAACCCAAAGAGCGTCCCGTGGTCGGTAATAGCGGAGCCTAAATAGCCATACTCAAGGAGGCGAGGAACAAGGTCTTTAATCCGGATGGAACCATCAAGTAGGCTCCACTCAGTATGAAGGTGTAGCGGAATAAAGCTCAGCATAGCTACCACCACCCTTAGCCTTCAAGGAGTTTTAAAAGGTCTTGAATGGGGAAGGGTTTCGTTAAAGCCCCATAAAAGTTATATTTTTTTAATCTCCCTATAGGTGTCAAGACCAGTCCATTTTCCGGGGACTATGAGGTCAAGGACTACAAAATCGTAAGGCTTCCTCGCCTGTAGAGATTCTTCAAAGAGCTTGTAAGCTATATCACCGTCAGGCGCTGTCTCTACCTCATAACCTAAGCTTTCTAAAAGTTCCCGCAGGGATTCCCTCAGAAGGTCATCATCATCCATAACCAAGACCCTTTTTCTTTGAGATGAGGCTTCAACTTCAGCTTTGGTTAAAACTTCTTCCTCGGAAACAGCAGGAAGAAGTATTTCAACCCTTGTTCCCTCCCCCTCCTTAGAATGTATATTAATATCTCCTCCGTGAGATGTCGCAACCTCCTTTGCTACATAAAGTCCTAAGCCTGTGCCAGAGGGCTTAGTGGTAAAGAAAGGCTCAAAAACCAGGGGAAGGTGCTTTTCCGGTATCCCTACGCCCTGGTCGATGACTTCAAAGCGGACAAACTTCTGCCCGTTCTTCTCGATGGTAGAAAGCTTTATTATCACCTTACCACCCCTACGCATGGCTTCAAAGGCGTTTAAACAGAGGTTTATCCACATGATGGAAAAGAGTTCCCGGTCAACCTCCACTTTGGGAAGCCCTTCTTCTACAGCATATTCAACCTGATAGTTAGAGCGACCAGCCAAGGCTAATTTGGTGTACTCTTTGACAAGTTCCAAGGGATTAACCTTTTCTTTCTTAGTTGGCTCGCCTCGGACTAAGGTCAAAAGTTCCCGTCCAAGGATTTTAAGCTGGTTTAAGCTTTGGTTTAGCTCGTTATAAAGCTTAGAAATTTCCTCTGATTTAAAGGATGGTTGAAGTTTAAGCCTCATCAGCTCAAGCCGGTTAAACACCGAAGAGAGAAGGTTGTTAAAATCGTGAGCTAATCCGCCCGCCACATTATTCAAAACATTCAACTTTTCAAGATAGAGCTTTTGTCTTTCCATGATGCTCTTTTCGGTAATATCCCGTAGGAATAGCAAAAGAGATGCTACTTTTCCATTCCTTTTTACGGCAACAAGCTCGCCTTCATAGGTCCTCTCAAAACCGTCTATCTCCAACGGTTCTACGAAATTATACCTGTCCTCCTTTTGATAAAGCTGATTTGTGAAATAATCGGAAATGCTATTTAAGTTTTTAGCGAAAGTGCATTCTTTGATGTTCACCAGACCTTTCGCTCTTAATTCTTCTGCGCAGACCCTATCTCCCCTTTGATTTGCCCAGAGGATATTGCCTGCTAAATCAAGCTGAAATATCATGTGGTCGGTATGTCTTAAGACGGTGTCTAAGAAATTAGCCTCCCTCTCTAAAGCTTCTTTGGTTTTCTTTAATTCACGATTTCTGAGATATAGGTTGTAGGTAAGGTAGCTAAGAAGGGCTAAAAAGATTATAAGGAGGGCAAAAAGGTAGGGGAGGTATTTTTTCCAGAACCTTTGGAAATAAAACCCTTTCAGTTCTTCATAAGGTCCTTTCATCAGCTCAAGCATTAGTTGGTTTATAAGGGAATAATCTTGCGGCAAGAAGAAGACCGCTTCTATGGATTTGGCAAGCTCGCTATCAGGTGGGATTTCAAGAAGGAGGCGAGCAAATTCTTTAAGCGTCTTTTCTGGAAGGTTGGCGTTAGCAAGAACTGGCCATTCTGGATATAGAGGTGAGCTTATGAGTAGGGGAAAGTTAGGATAGCTTTTTGGAGATAAAACCTTGATTTCATCAAGGCTTATCTTTCCATCTTTAGCCATCCTTTCCAAGATTCCTGTCCGGACTGTGCCGGCTACTACCTCTCCCTTTAGCACCGCGTGGACCACGGCATCATGGGTCCCGTAGAATTTAGTTTTTAAGTCTCCCTCTTTGACCCCGGCTTTATGAAGTTCGTAAAGCCCGATTAAATACCCACCAAAAGAATCTGGGTTTACTGCACCAAAGGGCTTTCCTTTAAGCTCAGCCAAGCTTTGAATAGGAACATCCTTCTTAGTAAAGATCACTCCTCCAAAGTAGGGATAGTAGTCCCCAAGCTCATACTGTCCAAGGCTAAGAATGATCTTATAGGAGTATCCTTTCTTTAGGGCAAGCTCCTTTATGAGGATAGCTTGGTAAGAGTTGGTGATGATAAAGCTTAGCCTCCCTTCAAGGGCTTCCTTTTTTAGCTCTTCAAAGGGAAGGTAGCGGAATTCAATCGGCAAAGAGGTTCGGTTCTTTAAATACTCTTCCAAAGGATAAAAACGGTTCTTTTCTATAGCCTCCCCTCTCTTAGCTAATATTCCAAAGGTAATGATTTGGGTGAAGCCCTTAGTTGTAAAGAAGAAACAAACAAAAAGTGAGAATAAAGGTATAAGCAGAACCCTAAAAATACGGTTCATATAGATAATTATAAAACGGGAAGGATGATGCTCAAGGGATATCAAGGGGGACAAAGTTATTTCTGTGGATAAGTTCTTTGTCTTGCTTACCTTTTTCCTGAAGAAATCTATTAAGCTCCTCGGAAGAAAAATTGGATAGCCCTTTACCAATGGGAACCTTTTCTTCGTTTAATACGAGAAGGCAGGCTTCTTTTTTAAACTCTCCATCCACTTCCTTTAATCCAGGAAGAAGTAGACTTTTTCCTTCAAAAAGGATTGCCCGCTCAGCCCCTTTATCAATGGTTATCCTACCTTCGGGTTTCAGAATGTACTTTATCCAAAATTTTCGAAGAGGAAGGCTTCCTTCTTTTGGAAAGAATATCGTTCCCACCTCTTCCCCAGCAAAAAACCTCTCAAGGATTAGCTTTTCCCTTCCAGGAAGCAAAACCATAGGGATACCCATAGATGTAACCATTTGAGCAGCCTTAAGCTTAGAGAACATACCGCCCCTTCCCACTCTTCCGGGTTTTGACCCGGCCATGGCTAGGACTTCTTCGTTTATCTCCTCTACATATCTGATAGGCTTTGCGGTGGGGTCCTCACGAGGGTCCTTCTCAAAAAGGGTAGAAACATCTGAAAGAACGATGAGAAGGTCTGTCTGCATTGAGCCAGCAACAAGGGCAGACAAAAAGTCGTTATCGCTAAAGCGAATCTCTTCTGTAGCTACGGTATCATTTTCGTTTATGATAGGGAGGACGCCCCATTTTAAAAGGGTGTTCAAGGTGTTTCTGGCGTTAAGATAGCGTTCCCTCTCGGCAAGGTCTTGAGAGGTTAAAAGCACCTGAGCCACAAAGGTTTGATACTTCTTGAAGACCTCTTCGTAGGCATGGATGAGGTCTGCCTGACCGCAGGCTGCTAAAGCCTGCTTTTCCGAGAGGCTAAGGGGTTTTTTAAAAAGCTTAAGTTTGCTCCTTCCGCAAGCTATGGCTCCAGAGGAGATTAATAATACCTGCTTTTCTGCCTGTCTAAGTCTACTTATCTCAAAGGCAATCTGGTCTAAAACCTCCCAGTTTAGCCCCTCGTCATCCTTCGTGAGAACCGCGCTCCCAACCTTGACCACCACCCTTTTTGATTTAGCAAAGGCTTCCTCTACAAATCTTTTCCGATCAAAGCCTTTACTGAGCATTTCTTTGTCTATTCTCCTTTATTTTATTCCAGAGGGCGTATAGCAATTGTTCAAGGCGAGCGCCGGTTACAGCTGAGATGAAATACATTTTGCTTTTTTCTTCATCAGGAAATTTGGCAATTTTTTCTTCGAGGGCTAGGTGCCCTCTCACCTCATGGCTTTGGCTCTCATGATTTGGGCTCGGGGTGACAAAATTGGAGCTCGAAGGGACATGACCGACGAGGTCGACCTTATTTATAGCAATGAGATAGTCCTTTTGTAATAGGCCTGGGTTATAAAGCTTAAGCTCTTTTTTTAGTACTTGATAATCTGCATAAAGGTCCTCTCGGTCGACGGAGAGCACAAAAAGGAGCACCCTTGTCCGCTCAATGTGTCTCAAAAATTCGTGACCAAGACCAACCCCTTTGTGGGCTCCTTCGATCAATCCTGGCAAATCTGCTACCACGAAGGTTTCTCCTTCAGGTAATTTTACCACTCCAAGGTTTGGCTCAAGGGTGGTAAAGGGGTAGTCGGCGATCTTGGGGCGGGCTGCGGAAATTCGGGAAAGAAGGGTAGATTTTCCAGCGTTTGGCAACCCAACAAGCCCAACCTCAGCAATAAGCTTAAGCTCTAATATAAGCCATCTTTCTTCACCAGGTTTTCCTGGTTCGGCAAACCGGGGAGCTTGTCTTGTAGGCCTTGCAAAATGGGCGTTTCCTCTTCCTCCCTTTCCTCCCCTTGCCACAACCAAAGTCTGATAAGGTTCCGTTAGGTCTCCCAAAACTTCCCCGGTTTCTGCATCCATAACCACTGTGCCCACGGGCACACGAAGAATGAGGTCCTCACTATCTCTGCCTTTCATCTTTTTTCCCTGGCCTGACCGTCCGTTTTCAGCACGGAAATGAACTTGATAGTAAAAATCGTAAAGAGTAAGAAGCTGGGGGTCGGCAAGCAGTAGGACATCCCCACCGTCTCCACCGTCTCCACCATCAGGACCTCCCCGGGGAACATACTTTTCCCGGCGAAAACTTACGCAACCAGCCCCTCCGTCACCGGCCTTAACATAAATTTTTACTCGGTCAACAAACCTTGCCATAAAGCTTTCCTTAGATTAAAGGAGCCTCCTTTTTGGGGAGCCTTCTAAAATGCTTTTTAAGAAGTTTTATAAGGTTATTGGTAGTAAATTCCTCTGGGGGAATACCCAGGTTTTCAAAAGGGATTTCAGCTCGAGCCTTCTCTTTATGACCGCCAGCTGAACCAAGATGTTTAAAAGCCCTTGAAACAAGCTTTCCTGCATCCTTCCTATAACCATCACATCGCACTATCACAACAAGCTTTTTCTTACAATCTCCCGCTACAAAGACCCAAGAGGTATCAAAGACTTTGTTTAAAAAATCAGCGATCACCACTAAAATATCGGCATTCAAGACCTTTCCTACGAAGGTAAAGGCTCTTTTTTGAACATACTTTAAGTTTTCGAGGGCTATCTTAAAATATTTGAGCTCTGACCTTCTCAGGTCCGAACATTCAATCTTGTGTAAAAGGTGCCTGTTCATGTAACGATAGAAATACTGAAAGGCAAGCACATCCTGGGTCTTTGCGCTCTTTTCGAAGTTGTTCGTATCCGTCTTTATGGCATAGACCATAGCGGTTGCTAAACGGATCCCTGGTCTAAGCTTTGCTGTTTTTAGGTATTCGTAAAGAATAGTAGCTGTGGCACCGTAGTCTGGTCTTATGTCTACATAATCTGCAGACCAACCAGAGGTCAAGGGATGATGGTCTATGACCGTGGTAAACTTCACATTCTTGAAGACCTCTTGATGGATAGGTTGCGAATCAACTAAGATAAACTTATTATGCTCTCCAAGTAAGCTGGGTTTAAAGGGTGTAAGAGGGATCTTGAGGCTTGAGACCATGACCTGGTTGTTTAACCTCTTTATTTCGTTAACGTGTGAGATGGTTATTTTTTGCACCTTCCCTTGAAGTAGCTTTTTTAACGCTAAGGCGCTTGCCAAGGAATCCGGGTCTGCTACGATTAAAATCAAAACTTGGTCCTGTTTCTTAAAGAGCCTTAAGAAGGCGGATAGACGTTCCTTGTTAGAACGAAATTTAGGTTGCCCTTTTAAAGAGCTAGTCTTCATAAAGGGAAAGGTTTGATATTTCTAGCTGATGCCGCTTTAAAGTATAAGCTAAGTCTAAGTTAAAATCAAGGCTATCTTTTTCCATTAGCCATTCAAGCACTTCTTTTGAACCTACAAGGATTTCAATTGGTTTCTTTTCCATTTCAAACTCGTAGGGTGGGGGCAAAAATTCAAACTCCGAACATTCCATTTTGATCAGCTTTAGCAACTTTAAACCAAACTCAACAGGGCGGAACTTCAAGGGCTTGGTCACATGTATTTCAAAACCGTAGCACCTCTTTCCCTTCCATTTATCAAAGGTTGGCTCAAAGGCTAAGGGGCGAAAGACCACTCCCCAATCTTTTTCCGGAAAGAGCTCCTTTAGTTTTGGGTAAAGCTTTTCTATCTTTAGATAGGGTGCACCAAAGGTAGTAAAAGGCTTTGTCGTCCCTCTTCCCTCGGATAGGTTTGTCCCTTCAAGTAAAACTAAGCCAGGATAGCATAAGGCTGAATAAAAATCAGGAAGATTTGGTGAAGGATTTATCCAGGGAAGGAGAAGGTCAAGCCAAAGTTGGCTTTTCTTGTAGTTTCTACAGGGAATGACTTCAAGCTCAAGCCTTGGAAAGTGCCTCTTTTTAAAAAGAAGGGCTATTTCTCCTATCGTCCGACCATGTCTGAGAGGTAGGCTATCAAGCCCAAGAAAAGAGTAGTATTCCTTTTCTAAGAGAGGGCCCTCAACTTGGGAGCCGATTGGGTTTGGTCTGTCAAAAACAAGAACTTTAATCCCTAAGTCTTCACATGCTGACATCAGAAGAAACATCGTCCAAATGTAGGTGTAGACCCGGCACCCAACATCGGGTAAATCTACCAAAACAACATCTATCCCTTGAAGATGCTTTGGCTCTGGCTTAAGCCTTGGTCCATAAAGGCTAACCACTCTTAGCCCAAAGAAGGGTTCTACCTCATCGTTGGATGCGACCATGTTTGCCTGTTTTTCAGCAAAGAAACCATGCTGAGGACTAAAAAGAAATTTTAGCCTTTCTCCTAAGGCTTCGCTTAAGGCAAAGTATGAGGGGGTTAAGTTTTTGAGACAGGCTGATTGATTGGTAAGAAGGGCTAAAAATTGGTTTAGATACCTCTTGTAGTAGCCCTCGTCTAAAAAGGTTTCTACACCTAATTTAAGGCTTTGCACTTTCACCCTTTGGGCCTTCCTTAGGAGGGTTAGAAATTGAGACTTTAAGGCTATTAGCATAGGATTCAACGCCTTTAGCCAGCCCTTCAGCTATAATCTCAACAAACCGGCCATCCTTTAACTTTTCAGCCATCTCCGGGTTGGTGATGAATTCTGCTTCTACAAGGATGGCTGGCATCCTTGTGCCTACAAGCACTAAGAAGGGGGCATATTTTACCCCTCGGTCAACTACATCGTGGTAATGTCTGCGTAGCGTCTGCACAAGCTCCCTTTGCACCCTTTCAGCGAGAGCTTGTGATTCCGAAAGCTTCGTGTTGGTAATCAATGCCTTAACCAGGTCTTGAAGGTCGGCTAATCCTTTGTTGGCTACGCTGTTTTCCAGAGCGGCAACCCTCATAGCTTCCGGGTCGGTAGTAAAGTTTAAGTAGTAGACCTCGACCCCCTTAGCTTTGGGGTCAGGGCTTGCGTTAAGATGAATGGATATGAAAAGGTCAGCCTTCATGCTGTTTGCGATGGCTGGTCTTTTAACCAAAGGGACAAAGACATCGGAGCTCCGAGTGTAGATAACTTCAAGCCCAAGCCTATCCCGCAAAAGCTCTCCAAGCTTCAAGGCGATCTTTAAAGCTACATCCTTCTCTTTAAGCCCGTTTGGTCCAAGGGCTCCTGGGTCTTCCCCGCCATGACCGGCATCGATAACTACCCTTTTTACCCCAAGACCAAGCTGACGCGCAAGGGGGATGTAGGTAGTCTCCTCTTTCATCTCCTCTTTTGGCTGTTCCTTTTCCTCAGCTACTTCTTTTTCCTTTTTCTTAGCTATTCTCTTTTCTTTTCCTTTCTCAGGGGCTTCCTTGGTGACATATGGCTTTACCTCTTTCTTCTCTTTGCCCACCAAATCTATGATCAACTGATAGGGCTCCTTAACCTTAAAGAGCTTGTAAGAAGTAAGGCTTGAGAGGTCAAGAACGATCCTCGCCGTCGTCTTATCAAACTGACCAACCCTTATTCTCTGCAAGTGCTTGTGCTCAAGGTTTATCTCCTTTTCAACGGTATCAGAAAGGATAACAGGATGGATGTCAACATAGATCCTTGGAGGTCTATCTTTGGTCTCAGGAAGGATGTTTGTCTGATACTCAAAGTTGCCAGAGACATCGACGATGATCCGAGTGTAATCCTCTCCCGTAATGGGTTCAACTTTAATGATTTTTTTGACATCAGAGACGAGGGCTGGCTCCTTGGGGGGGATGGGTTTAACTTCGGGCTTTGGTTCAGCTTTTAGTTCTGGTTCGCGCTTTTCCTTAGCTTTTCCTTTTTTTTCCTTAGCAAGCTCTACCTTATACTTTTTTCTATACTCTTCCTCTAAAACCTTAGCCCGGTTTTTATCCTTTAAGTCTTCAGCGTATATCTGGATAAGCCTCTCAAAGACCCTTCGCTCTTCCTCATGTCCGGGGTAGTGTTTCAAAAATTGCTCATAGTATTTTACAGCCTGTCCTAAGTCTTCTTTTTTTAGAAATTTCTGATAGAGCTCATCATAAAGTTCAGCCGTTCGCAAAAGGGCTAAAGGAGCAAATTCAGAGGAAGGATAGAGAAGGAAAAGCCTTCGGTATTCGCTCGCCAGAGAAAGATAGGTTTTTCTTGTAGGGTTTTGCTTAAGGAGTTGCCTTTCTCTTTCCTGAAGCTTTGAGAAAATGTCGCTTGATCTTTCAGCTTCAGGCTTCTTAAGCTTTTTACTTGAGACATCCTTTTCTTCTTCAACCCTTTTTACTAAAAGCTTCTGTCCAGCATAAACCTTGTTTTGTTTAAGATTGTTTAACTCCTTTATAGCGGTAGGAGTTGTTCCATACCTCTTAGCGATAATCTCTAAGGTTTCCCCTTTTTTAACTACATGATAAATATTTGATTTTTCTACCTTTTCAGTTGGCGGTTGAAGGATGAGCTTTGTTCCAGGCTTTGGCTTGTTCGTAGTTAGATTGTTCCAAGCCTTAAGTTCTTCAACGCTAACTCCATATTTTTTTGCAATGTCATTTAACGTTTCTCCTCTTTTAACGATATGTATTTTTGGCTCTTCTTCTTTTTTTACTTCTTTTTTAGCCTCTTTCTTAGCTTGCCTTTTAGCCTCTTCTTTATCCTTGATTATTAAAACCTCCCCTGCTCTTATAACATCGCTCTTTAGATTGTTCCATCTTTTTAAATCTTCTACCGTTACCCCGTGCTTTTTAGCGATCTTCTCTAAACTTTCACCAGGTTTTACCTGATGGGTCTTTTCAGCAAAGACCAAGAGAGGTAGAAGGATTAGGATTAAGAAAAGAAAAAGGCTCTTTTTCATGGTTAAGATTTGATCTCCCTTTTTAATTCGGCAAGGATTTGTAAGGCTTGAAGAGGAGTGAGAGTTTCCAGGTTAAGCTTGCGAAGTTTCTCTATTATCCCTTCGTAAGAAGGAGAAACAAAGATGGAAAGTTGTTTTGCCCTTTTAGCCTCAGTGGTTGACTTAAGGCTTTTCTCCTCTAACTTGCTTAGGATCTCTTGAGCCCTTTTGATTACTTCCTCGTCAAGACCAGCAAGCTTAGCAACTTCTATCCCATAAGATTGGTTTGCCCTTCCTTCCTTTATCAGATAAAGAAACACTACCTCGCTTCCCCATTCCTTAACTTCCACATGATAATTTTTAATCCCTTCATAGGTTTTAGCAAGGTCTGTTAGCTCAAAGTAATGGGTGGCAAGAAGAGTAAAAACTCCCTTTTGGTATAGTTTTTCAGCTATCGCCCAGGCAAGCGACAACCCATCAAATGTGCTCGTGCCCCTTCCTACTTCATCAAGGATAACAAAGCTTTGAGGGGTAGAATTTTTTAGAATGTTTGCACACTCGCTCATCTCAACCATGAAGGTGCTCCTTCCTCGGATAAGCTCATCCCCTGCTCCAATACGAGTGAAAACCCTATCAAATACAGGAATTTTAGCGTAGGTTGCTGGGACAAAGCTTCCCATCTGAGCAAGGATGATGATCAGAGCGTTCTGCCGAAGGAAGGTAGATTTTCCACCCATGTTCGGACCGGTGATGATATGGAGTCTTGAAGCCTCATTCATGTGGAGACTATTCGGGATAAAATTGTGGGGACCAAGGACCTTCTCAAGCACAGGATGCCTTCCCTCTTCAATGATAAGCTCCCTTTCTTCGGTTATCTCTGGTTGGACATAATTTTCCCGTTCGGCAACGAGAGCCAAGGCTTGAAGGATATCAAGACAAGCGATTGCCCTTGCGGTCTCAAGAAGAGCGGACGACCTTGTCGAGACCTTGTCCCTTAGTTCGTAAAAAAGCTGAGCTTCAAGGGCTTTTATCTTTTCTTCGGCGGTGACGATCTTTGCCTCAAGGTCTTTTAGCTCAGGTGTAGTAAACCTTTCAGCGTTGACCAAAGTCTGCTTCCTTTCAAAATAGGGTGGAGCAAGCCTTGCCTGAGCTTTGGGAAGCTCAATAAAGTAGCCAAAAACCTTGTTGTAACCGACCTTAAGGTTAGGAAGTCCGGTCTTTATCCGGAGCTCCCGTTCTAAGTTGGCTAAGTATTCAACGGAGTTTTCCTTTAGGCTCCTTAATGTATCAAGCTCCTCATATATTCCAGGTTTTATGATAGGCGCTCCTTTTCCGAGAGGAGCCGGGTCCTCAAAGAGGGTATTTTTTAAAAGTTCGTAGAGGTCTTGAAACTCAGAAGCCTTCCCCAGTATCTCTGAAATAAGCTCAGGAAGAAGGGATTTTTCCTCTTCAAAAAGGGCTTTTAAGCTTGGTATAAAGCTTAAGGAGTCCCGAAGTAGGGCAAGCTCCTTTGGTGTGGCAAGCCTAAGCTTACATCTTTGAGCGATCCGCTCAAGGTCTGAAATCTTTTGCAGCAGGCTCCGTAGTTCGTTTCTTAGGCTTTTTCTTTCATAGAAAAACTCAACGGCAGACTGCCTCTTTATGATCTCCTTGGCATCTCGCAGGGGATAAAGTATCCACTCCTTTAAGAGCCTTCCACCCATTGGGGTAATCGTCTCATCAAGAACCCAGTAAAGGCTATACTTTGGTCTCCCATCCCAGAGGTTGCGAAGAAGCTCAAGATGGCGTTTGGCGTTCTCATCAAGAAAAAGGTAGTCCTCCGGATAATACCAAAGGGGTGAGGAGAGCCTGTCTTTAAGCTCAGGCTGATAGGTTTCAACATAGTATCTAATGGCTGAGAGGGCATCTTGAAAGACCTTCTTCGCAATAAAGGTTAGATGCGTATTAGGAAGAAGGGCTTTTAGCTTGTCTTGCAGGACGGATCCGGTGGTGACCTCTCGCTCAGCTCGAGGTGACAAAGGGATGGCTTTTAGGTCCTCAGGAAGGAGAATTTCCCTTGGCTCCTTTTTTAAAATCTCAGCCAAGGCTTTATCAAAGGGAAGCTCGGTATAGAGAAACTCTCCGCAGGAAAGCTCAAGAAAGGCTAACTCAACCTTTGGACCAGGGAGAAAACTTGCAAGGTAGACCTTATCTTTGCAAGGCAAATAAGATATCTCGGTGTTTAAGCCGGGGGTGTAGGTTCGGACAACCTCTCTTCGCACTAAGCCTTTAGCAAGGGCCGGATCCTCCACCTGCTCACAGATAGCCACCTTGAAGCCAAGCTCAAGAAGTCTCTGGATGTAAAAATCGCTCTTTTCTGCGGGAATTCCGCACATGGGGGCATAAAAGTCTTTTCCGGCTTCTCTTTTTGTTAGAACAAGCCCAAGGAGCTTAGATACCGTCTCAGCATCCTCAAAGAACATCTCGTAAAAATCCCCAAGACGGAAAAAAAGAATACAATCAGGATACCTCGACTTTATCTGAAGATACTGCTTAAACATGGGAGTGAGTTCTTGCTTTACCGAGCCTCGCATGTTAGATAAAGCTCCTTTTCTAAAATATAAGCATATACCCCTTCAGGCACCAAATACCTGATGGATTTGCCGTCTGCCCTAAGCTTTCTTATAGCCGTGCTTGAGATTTCAAAAGGAAAAACGAAGAGAAGATGCACCCGCTCTTTCTTTGAGGGGTCCCTCGCTACGCTCGGGATGACAGAAGAGGAGCTTGAGCTTCCCCAATAAGCTTCTACTTTTTTAGAAAAGATAGCCTCCGCTACCGCTTTATCTATATTTCCTCTGGTGCAAACGATGAGCTCGGCAAGATCTATAAGCTCTTGATAGCGATGCCACGAGGGAAGCTCAATAAAGGAATCCCAGCCGATTATCAGATAAAATTTCACTTGAGGGAAGAGCTTTTTTAGCTTTTGGAGAGTGATAATGGTGTAGGATGGGCTTTCCCCTCTTTCAATGTCGATAACTTTGAAGGCAGGATTATTCTCGACTGCAAGGCTTGTCATGTGAAGTCTTTTTTCAAAGTCCGCTTTTGGTTTTTCTTTACGGTGCGGTGGGTCAAAGGCTGGGCAGAACCAAACTTCGTTAAGTGAAAAAGCTTCGAGGGCTTCTTCAGCGATGCGAAGATGGGCAAGATGTGGGGGGTCAAAGGTCCCCCCAAGTATACCTACCTTAGGTTCGGATTTGCCCATTACCAAAGGCTATAAACTTTGTGGTGGTAAGCTCCTCAAGACCCATAGGTCCATAGGCATGAAGCTTAGTCGTTGAGATGCCAATCTCTGCCCCGAGCCCAAGCTCTCCACCGTCGTTAAACCTTGTAGAGGCGTTGACCAAAACTAAGCTTGCGTCAACCTCTTGAATAAACTTCATGGCTTTGGTGTAGTTTTCTGTAACGATGGCTTCGGTGTGATTGCTTCCGTATTTGGAGATGTGCTCTATGGCTTCATCGATAAAAGAGACTACCCGGACGGCAAGGATTAGGTCAAGATACTCGGCATACCAATCCTCTTCGGTTGCTGGCTTAGCCTGGGGTAGAATGGAAAGGGTCTTTGGGCAACCCCTTAGCTCAACACCATAAGCCTCATACTCCTTGGCAAGCCTTGGCAAAAACTCCGGAGCTATCTTTTCATGCACTAAGAGCGTTTCCATGGCGTTGCAGACACCCGGTCTTTGGCATTTAGCGTTAACGCAGATTTTAATAGCCTTTTCTAAGTCTGCCTCGTCATCAACATAAACATGGCAGACCCCTTTATAGTGTTTAATGACTGGGATCCTTGATTTTTCAACCACAAACCTGATTAAGCCCTCACCGCCCCTTGGGATGACAAGGTCGATATAGTCCTCAAGCTCGAGGAGGTATTCCATAGCTTGCCGTTCAGGGGTGGTAACAACCTGCACGGCATCCTCTGGCAAGCCAAAATCCCGCAGAACGCTTCTAAAGACCTCAGTTAAAGCAAGGTTAGACCTAAGGGATTCTTTACCTCCGCGAAGGATCACCGCGTTTCCGCTCTTAAAACATAGTCCTGCAGAATCGATGGTCACATTGGGTCTACTCTCATAGATAAGAAGAATGACCCCAAGGGGGATGCGCATCCTACCCACAAGAAGCCCGTTTGGTCTTTTCCACATCTTCACAATTTCCCCTACAGGGTCGAGAAGAAGAGCCACCTCCTCAAGCCCCTTGGCCATGCCCTCTATTATTCTGTCCGTTAGGGTTAGCCTATCGATGAAAGCCTTGGTATGCCCTAAGGAAAGGGCCTGGGCTACATCCTGAGAGTTTATCTCCTTTAGCTCTTCCTTCTTTTCCCTTAACCTTTTCGCTACCTCTTTTAAGACGCTGTTTTTTGTTTCCGTTGAGAGTTTAGCCAAGGTGGGGCAAACCCTCTTTGCCCTTTTAGCTATCTCGAGCATCTCCCCTTTGAGATCATTAACCATAAATTCCTCCTTAAGCTAAAAAAAGTTCTTGTTTCTTTTTTAAAGCTTGGATAAAATAGCCTTGTTTAATCATTATTTTACATTTAACATTAGCCATGGGCAAGCTTGAAGAGCTTTTTCAAAGAGAGGGAAAGGAGGTTCCTCCTTTTCCTGAGCTTGGGGTAAAGATCCTTCAGACCCACCTTCTTAAACCAGAAGAAGAGTTTTGGAAGCTTGTTGAAGAAACTCCTGAACTTAAGCAGTTTATCCTTGACATAGCAAACTCTCCAAAGTACCGAAAAGATGCCCCTCCGGTAACCTCGTTAAGGATTGCCATCTTGATCCTTGGGGACACGCTTACTAAAAACCTCGTCCTTGGTTATCTATCTAAACTATTAACCAGGCAAACCTTTACAGAGTTTAATTTTAGACTTTTCTGGGCAAGGGCTTTAGCAAACCTTGTCTTTGTGACCTTCCTTTCTGACTTGATAGAACCCTTCTCATTTCATCTTTTTCCGGCAAGCTTGCTTATGGACTATGGAGTAATCCTCCTTTATCTTGCTAATCCTCAAGCCTATCTACAAGTTCTAAAAAGAAGACGCCTTGATAAGGCTATATTTGAAGCGGAGGAAGAGGTCTTTGGACTAAACCATGCTGAGGTTGGAGCTGAATACTTTGAACAGTTTTCCCTTCCTCGAAGGTTCATCTTGAACCTTAGGTATCATCACCAAGACCCGGAAAATTTTCTGCCACCTGACATTCATAGAGATTTAAAAATTCTTAGGATGGTTAACCATGGAGTAGGTAGCTTTTTTATTCACAACCGGGATGAGCGTTTTGCTAAGTTTAAGGAAATCTCTCGAGAATTCTTTAGCGAAGACGAACTTGAAGCCTTCAAAGAGGTCTTTCCCAAAGTGGCAAACAACTTTCTTGAGGTCTTTAATCTTGATGAGCACAAGCTTTTAACCTTTAGTGAATACGAGAAGGAAAAGGAAAGGCGGATTAAGGAGTTAGAGGAAGCCCAAAAGAAAGAGGAGTTAGACTTAAAGGAATTACTGAAAAAATACGAAGAGACAAGGTTTGTTTTTTTAAAAGAAAAGGAAGAGCTCTTAGAAAAATACTTTCGTTTGCTTGAACGTTTAGAAAAGGAAAGCCTGTTAGAAGAAAAAACAGGGCTTTACTCCTTCTCTTACTTTATGCGTAGGTTAAAAGAGGAATTGATAAGGGCTCGAAGATATGTCTATCCCTTTAGCCTTCTTCTTATCGACCTTGATGTTAGCCAAAACCTTAAAAAAAAGTATGGGCTTGAGGGGGAGGTAGGGGTCATAAAAGCCCTTGGCGGAGTGCTAAATAAAGCTCTTAGGCGATGTGATTTGTTGTCCTATGAAGATGAGGGAAGGATTTTTGTTCTTCTTCCCCACACACCTTCTAACGGGGCTATGGTCGTTGCCAGAAAACTTTATCGAAAAATAGAAGAGCATCTAAAAAAGGTTTTTCCCAAATATCATGGTCCTTATGTTGTTGTCCTGTCTTACAATCCTAAGGAAATTAATCCTAAACGAGACATCCCTGAAACTTTACTGATAAATCTTATTAAAAAAGGGATAGAGGTTATCAAAAAGCAAGGGAAAACTCGCATTTCTATGATCACCCTTGAGCGTGACCTCGAGACCTCTTAAAAAAATTCGAGCTGACCTTCTTCTTGTTGAGCGAGGTATTGCTGAAAGCAGTGAGAAGGCTAAGGTTTTAATCCTTGCTGGCAAGGTATTTTATAGCCTTGACGCAAAAAATTTTCATCCTGTGCTAAAGCCAAGTCAAACCCTTCCACATTCTGCTGAGTTGAAGGTAGAGGAAGACCTCCCCTATGTCTCAAGAGGGGGGCTAAAGCTTGAGCAGGCTTTAAACTTCTTTGAGTTTGACCCATCAGGGCTTGTCTGCTTAGATGTTGGCGCATCAACTGGGGGCTTTACCGATTGTCTTCTCCAAATAGGGGCAAAAAGGGTCTATGCTGTAGATGTGGGGAAAGGGCTACTTCATCCTAAGCTCCGAAATGACCCAAGGGTCGCAGTATTAGAGGGGATAAACGCAAGGTATCTTACTCCTTCTCACTTTCCTGAAAAGATGGACTTGATCACCGTTGATGTCTCCTTCATTTCTTTAAAAAAAGTCCTTCCAGCCCTTAAAGAACTACTAAAAGATAACGGTTTAATAATAGCTCTTATCAAACCTCAGTTTGAGCTCTCCCCAAAGGAAGTAAAAAAAGGAATTGTTCGCGACCCGAAGCTTCATCTCAAGGTGGTTAACGAAATCTGGGAGTTTGCCAAGGATCTTGGCTTTGAACCCATTGGCGTTGTTGAAAGCCCTATCCTTGGAGCAAAGGGCAACAAAGAATTTTTAATTTGCCTTAGATTGAAGACATGATATAATTTTTATAATAAAACATATACACGGAGGTAGCTATGGTAATAGTGGTAGCCTATGATGGTTCAGAGGATGTAAAGGAGGGTATACGGCAGATACCCAAGTTTCTTGAAGTAAAGGATGACAAGGTCTATCTTCTTTATGTGGTTGCCAAACGGGAAGACATGGAAAAGGAAGAGGTTTCAATCCTTAAGGAAAGGGGAAGAAAGCTTCTTGAAGAAGGAAAAAGCCTTCTTCCTCAAGATGTTCTGAACGAAGCTATCCTTTTAGAGGATTATTCCGTAGCTGAAGCCATTTTAAACTATGTCCACAAGGCTTCTGCTGACCTTCTTATCATGGGAGCAAGGGGGACAAGACCTGATGTTATCAGGTATACCCTTGGTAGCACTGCAAGCAAGGTTTCTGCCTTTGCTCCATGCTCGGTATACATCGTGAGAAAAAGACCTAAAACCGAATGAACTTTTTAAAGGTATTAGTTCCGGTAATATACGGTATTTCCTTCATAGGATTTATTTTTTATCTTAAAACGCTTGAAAAGACTGCCTATAGACATGCTCTCGGAACTGCTGTAGTAGGCTTTATCATTCATACCCTTTATGTAGGAGTTCTATCCATTGACCTTTGGCAAGGGACCCCTTTGACCTTTAATCATACTCTTATCTTTTTTTCTTGGACGCTTGTTTTAGCTTATCTTTCCCTAGTCTTTGGGAAGATAAAAGCCTATAGCCTTGGAGCCTTTTTCCTTCCTTTACCCATAACCTTTTTCCTTTTGGGGATATTTCTTGAGCCTCGAGAATCGCCCTTCATACCCCTTCTTCGTTCCCTTTGGTTTCCCGTTCATGCGATATCTTCTATTCTTTCTCATTCTTTTCTTTTGCTTGGGTTTGTCTCATCCTTGATGTATATTCTACAGGATAGGGCTTTGAAGAGGAAAAGCTTCGGCTTTCTGTTTAAGAGGCTTCCTCCGCTTGATTCCTTAGAAAGGATAAGCGAGAGGTGTCTCTACCAAGGCTTCTTTTTTTTATCCCTTGGAATTACAAGCGGTGCCATCTGGAGCGAGCTTAGCCTTGGAGATTACTGGAGGTGGTCTGCCAAGGAGGTGTTATCTTTAGTCCTCTGGCTAATCTACTCAGCCATGATCCACCAAAGGGTGCTTATCGGCTGGAGGGGGAGAAAACTTGCGTATATGTTTGCCATATGTAGCTGCATCTTCATTCTTTCCTTTCTTGTGATTAATCTTTATAAAGAGGGGTTCCACACCTATGCCCGTTGATTATGCTATCCTTCTTATAGGGCTAAACCATAAGACAGCGTCGGTTGAGATTAGAGAAAAGCTTTCCTTTGCCAAGGCAAACCCGCACCCTCTTCAACTCCTGCGAGAAAGGCTAAAGGGTTTGTTCAAGGAAGCCTTCTTTCTTTCAACTTGCAACCGGGTTGAATTCTGCGTGGTCGTTGAAGATCAGGCAAAGGATAAGTTTTTAGAAGAATTTAAGAAGTTTTTAGCAGGTTCTGCAGGGATAAATCATGAGGAGCTTACAAACTACCTCTATGTGTACGAGGATGACCTTGCGGTAAAGCACCTTTTTGAGGTGGCTTGTGGGCTTGATTCTATGGTTCTTGGTGAGCCGCAGATTCTTGGGCAGATGAAGGATGCTTATAAAAAAGCCTTGGAGTATAAGAGCACGGGACTTTTCTTGAACAAGCTTCTTCATCGATGTTTCTTTACGGCAAAGAGGGTCCGGACGGAGACTGGTCTTGGAAGCGGTGCTGTTTCCGTAAGCTACGCAGCGGTCATCCTTGCTAAAAAGATCCTTGGGAGCCTTTCTGATAAAACAGTGCTCCTTATTGGAGCAGGAGAGATGGCTGAGCTTGCCTGCACCCATCTCTTAACCCATGGGGCAAGCAAAATCTTTATTGCCAACCGCACCTTTGCTAAGGCGGTTGAGCTTGCCGAGAAGTTTAAAGGAAAAGCCTATCATCTTTCTGAGCTCAAAGAGGTTCTGACCCAAGCAGACATAGTGATCTCCTCAACGGGTGCTGAAGGGTTTGTCGTAACTAAAGACCTTGTGGCAAGCATCCTTCGGGCTCGAAAATACCGCCCCCTTTTTATCATTGACATTGCCGTCCCAAGGGATGTCCAGCCTGAGGTAAACTCCTTGGAGAATGTTTATCTCTACGACATTGACGACCTTCAAGCCGTGGTAGCTGAGAACCTCAAACATAGGCAAGCGCAAGCCCTGAGGGCTCAGGCTATCATTGAAGAAGAAGTGCTCAAGATGAAGCGTTGGCTTGCAGAGCTAAGCCTTTATCCAACCATAAACAGGCTCAATGAGAAGATAGAGCCTATCCGCAAAAAGGAGCTTGAAAAAACGCTTAAGCGTCTGCGAAACCTCTCACCAGATGAAGAAAAAGCCTTAGAGGTGCTTACTCAATCTTTAGTCCAGAAGATCCTTTACTATCCCATAAAATTTTTGAAGGAAGGCTATCACGAGGAGGGAAGGCTTGCTGTAAGCCTGATCCGAGAAATCTTCGAGCTTGATGAGCCTGCTTTAGAAGAGTTGGACTTTACTTTAGAAGAAGTTGAAGAGACAGCCGAGAAAAGGGTTCATTAGGCGACTAAGCTAATTAAAAAGGAAGGTCGTCCTCTTCAAAGTTTGAAAAGTTCTCGGAAAGGTCAATGGGTTCTTCTTTGGCTGGTTTGATCTTTTCTTCTCTGTTTTCGGATTCAGACGCTTTATTGGAATTTTCCCTTCTATCAAGGATCTTTAGGTTTGTAGCTACAACCTCGGTGATGTATCGTTCTCTCCCCTCTTTGTCTTCAAACTTTCTTGTTCTTAGTCTTCCCTCAATATAAACTTGGGTGCCAACTTTTAAGTATTCTCCGCAGATTTCGGCAAGCCTTCCAAAGGCAACCACCCTATGCCATTCCGTGAGGGTCTCTTTGGTTCCTCCACGGTTTATAACCTCGTTCGTGGCAATGCGCATTGTGGCTACGGGCTTTCCTTCAAGGGTGTAGCGAATCTCAGGGTCTGCCCCAAGCCTACCAACGAGGATGACCTTGTTTACACTCATGATTTAAAGTTAAACCCGGTTGAGCTTGCTGTCAAGTAAGCCTGAAAAAGCTGAAAAGATAGCCCCGATGAAGTATAATAAATTCTACAATGGAAAGCTTTGACATAGCGCTTTTTTACTTGATAAACCAGGCGCGTTCTCCCTTCTTTGAGACCATTTTGCCATTTTTCACGAGCCCATACGCCTTTTTACTCTTCCTTTTGGCCTTTTTTGTTGCCGTCTTCCCCATAGCCTGGAGAAAAAATATAAGGACTATAGTCGTTGCTTTTTTCTTCTTGGTCTTGGGGTATGGCCTTTCTGATCTTAGCTGTAGCCACATCCTAAAACCCATCTTTGGAAGGGAGCGTCCCTTCGCAAGCCTTGAAAGGGTTTACTACTATACTCCTGAAGGAAAGTTTGTCTTTCTTGAAAAACCAATAAACAAGGAGACACGTTCCTTTCCCTCCTGCCATGCCACAAACGCTAGCTTTTTAACGGTTTATACATTTTTTCTGAGGAGGCAAACCCTATTTCTGACGTTTCCGACAGCTATCCTTGTTGGTCTTTCAAGGGTATACTTAGGGCACCATTTCCCTTTTGATGTCTTGGGGGGCTTCTTTTTTGGAAGTATTTTAGGAATTTTTTTGGGAATTGCTTCAAGAAGAATTACGAAAAACTATGAGAGAAGGCTTTAAGAAAGGTTTTCTTGATTTTCTGGTAAGCAAGGAAGGTTTTTTCCTTTGGCTCTACAGCACATTTCTTGTCCTTTATCTTGGGGAGTTAAACCTTCCTCTCTCTTATGATCAGGCTTACTATTGGGACTGGAGTAGGGCTCTTGATTTTGGCTACTACAGCAAGCCTCCCATGGTGGCTTGGATTATAAGACTGACAACGAGCCTATTCGGAGACACCGAGTTTGGGATAAGGGTAGGGGCAGTCCTTCTTCGCGTCTTTAGCCTTCTTTTGGCCATGTATTTCTTTTACAGATACTTTGATAGGCTAAGAGTAAGGCTTATCCTTTTTACCCTCTGCTTTACCCCCATCTTTACTATTTATAGCTTTATCATGACCATCGACCCACCCCTCTTTTTCTTCTGGATAGCAAGCCTTTTTTTTGGTGCCTACTTTTTAGAAAAGAGAAATACCCTTTCAGCCCTCTACCTTGGGCTTTCAATCGGTCTTGGTCTTTTAACCAAGCAAACCATGCTTGCCTTTTTGGTTCTTTTTCTTTTCTACCTTCTTCTCTTTGAGCGAGATTTGCTGAAAAGGAAGCAAACTTTAATCTGGGTTGGACTTTCTTTTATTTTGATCCTGCCCAACCTCTTATGGAACTTAAAGCATGGATTAGTCATGATAAAACATACCGAAGAATCCTTCTCAAGGCTTTTCCCTACTCCTAAGGAAATAGCAGAATTCTTTTCCGGAGTATTTTCCCTCTACGGACCGGTTCTTCTCCCCCTATTCTTTTACTTTTCCTTTCGCTACGCTAAGGTCTTAGAAAGATTTTTAAGGACAAAGAAACTTCCCATCCCTGAGGATAAGCTTTTTCAGTTTAAGCTAATAAACTTTTTATTCATACTTTCCTTTTTACCCCTTTTGGGTTTACTTCCTTTGAGCCTTATCCTTCAGATGAATGTAAACTGGGTTGCCCCTTTTTTCCTTTCTGCCTATTTTTTTACCATAGCCTTAGCCATATCAAAACAACTCTATCTTAGGCTTGTCATTCTAAACCTTTTCATCTGCTTATTTTTGTCTTTGGCTATTCTTGCCCTACCCAAAAAGCCTGACCTGTTTGGTCCGGAGGTAGCAAGGTCTCTTTTTAAGTTTTATAGTGGGAAGGAGCTTGCCAAGGCTGTAGAGAAGTATTATCGGAAGGATATACCTCTTTTAACCTCAGGGAGAGAATCGGCAAGCTGGCTTGCCTTCTATCTCAAGGATAAGCCTAAGGTTTATGTAGTTAAAGAAGGAAGTAAGCCTGAAAATCAATATCACATCTGGAGGGATGCCGAGACGCTAAGAGGGAGGGAGGTTCTTTTGGTAAAAAAATGGACGGATAAACCGACCTATCTTGAGAGCCCAATCCATCTTGAAACGGTCCAGTATGAGTTTTATGGTAAGAAAAGGGTATACAGCATCTGGAGAGGGGTTTATGTAGGTGTTGGAAGATGAGATTCTACTGTCAGGAATGTGGATATAAGTCTTTGAAGTGGCTTGGGAGGTGCCCTTCCTGCGGAAGCTTTGATAGCTTCGTAGAAGAGAAGGAGCTCTCCGCAAGCTCTAAAAAGGCTCGCAAGTCTTCTTCAGCAAAACCTAAGGTTTTCCCTTTAGCCGAGGTTGTAGGGCAAAAAAGGGAAAGGGTTTTAACCGGGATTTCTGAGCTTGACCATGTGCTTGGAGGGGGTATTATGCCCTCATCGTTTATCCTCCTTGGCGGAGACCCTGGCATCGGAAAGTCTACCCTTCTTACCCAGATTGCTGGCCTGCTTACTGATAAAGGTTTTCGGGTTATCTATCTTTCCGCTGAGGAGTCTCCGGAGCAGGTGAGGCTCCGGGCCGAACGCCTGGGCGTAAACCTTAACTTTTACTTCTGTCAAGAAACAAACTTGAGCCTTCTACCTGAGGTCATTGAAGAGATAAACCCTCAATACCTTTTTGTGGACTCCATTCAAACGGTTTATCTTGAAGAGCTTTCAAGCTCTCCGGGGAGCGTTTCTCAAGTGCGGGAGTGCGCAAACTTCCTTATGCGTCTTGCCAAAGAAAAGGGCTTAACCGTATGGACTATAGGGCATATCACTAAAGAGGGGCTGATAGCGGGACCAAAGGTCCTTGAGCATTTGGTAGATGTAGTTTTGTATCTTGAGGGGGAAAAGGAAAGCGAATATCGGCTTCTTCGAGCGGTGAAAAACCGCTTCGGTTCAGTGAACGAGGTAGGAGTTTTCCTTATGACCGGAGAGGGACTAAAGCCCCATCAGGAGTATGAAGACATCTTCTTGCCAAGGGGAGGGGGAGCCGTCTTTTGCGCCCTTGAAGGAACAAGACCTCTTCTTGTTGAGGTGCAAGCCCTCTCCATCAAGACCTTTTTAGCCGTCCCAAGAAGACAAGCGGTAGGGATAGACCATGTCCGGCTTACGCTTCTTTGCGCAATCCTTGAGAAGACGCTCGGTCTTCCTCTAAGGGAGCAGGATGTATTCGTAAAGGTTGCAGGAGGGCTAACCCTTCGAGACCCGGCTTCTGACCTTGCCGTGGCGGTAGCCATCCTTTCCTCATACCTTGATAAGCCCTTGCCCGATGGAACAGTCTACCTTGGAGAAATCGGGCTTAAAGGAGAGGTAAAGCCGGTGTTAAACCTTACCCAGAGGCTTAAAGAAGCAGAAAAAAAAGGCTTTACCCAAGCCTTCCTTGCCGACTACCGCGGGCTTGAGGTCAAAAGCTCCCTAAGATTGCTAAAGATTAGACATCTCTATGACCTTATGGAGGTTCTTTTTGTAGGTGAGCCCCCTCGGCTTGCGCCTCGGGGTGACAAAAGGGAAGCTCGGGGTGACAGGGATTAGGATTGTTTGATGATCGAGACTTTGGTTAACCTTTGGAACGATAGGGAATTTTTAAGGCAAATAGCAGAAGAAAATCCTTATTTAGGTGCTTTTATATACATTTTCTTTCAAGCCCTTCAGATAGTTGTTGCTCCTTTGCCTGGTGAGGCAGGGTTTGTCGCTGGGTTTATCTTCGGGGCAAAGCTTGGTTTTTTCCTTCATCTTACAGGGACTGCTATCGGCTCAAGCCTTGCATATTTGATTGCCCGGTTTTTTAGGAAACGATTTGAGAACCGCCTAAAGGATAGCAGCATACTTCTTAAGGTCAAAAGATTGATCGAGCGGGGAGGGCTGTTTGGTCTTTTTTTAGCCTACCTTATACCTGGTTTCCCAAAGGATGTGCTGAACTATGTGCTTGGACTTTTAAAGGCCTCCTACCCAAGTTTTATTACGGCAAATGTTTTAGGCCGGGCTCCAACCTCCTTTCTCATGTCCCTTCAGGGAGACTTAATCTATGAAGGCAACCCTAAAAAGATACTCATGGCCCTTGGTTTTACTCTTTTAGTCTTCCTTATCTTTTTTTTCCTTAAGAAGCGTTTAGAGAGAGACCTTTTTCTCCCTTGACCCTGAAACAGCCTCCTTGACCCTTGGCAAGATTTATTTTTCCTTTATGTTATAGACATGCTTTTTTACATAGCTCATGGATGCCCAAACTGCGGGGGTTTAATTTCCGATGAACGGCTCTCTAAGGGGCTACCCTGCGAAAAATGCCTACCCGAGGATTTAAATTATCGGGACATTGAAAGACTTCTTCTTCATCTTAAAAAGAATAAATCTTTAGAAAAGCTTAAGACCCTTCTTCATGTTGAGGAAAAAGTAAAGATTTTTCGAGAGCTCTTTCAGGAGATAATTCAAAGTAAACCCTCTTCTCTTCAGGTCAACTGGGCAAAGAGGCTATTTTTGGGGGAATCCTTTGCTATCCTTGCCCCAACGGGCACAGGAAAAACCACCTTCGGGCTCCTTGCCTGCCTCCTAGCTCACGGAAAATCCATGATCATCGTCCCCACAAAAATGCTTGTCGCCCAAGTGGAAGAAAGACTTCGGACCATGCTTGATAGAACAATCTCAACCAGGAACAAGGCAAAGCGGCTCCTTTCTTACCAAGGACACAACAAGGAAAAGGAGCTACTTGTTGAAGGGAAGTTTGATGTATTTATCTGCACGCTTAACTTTTTGCATAGGAATTTTGAGCTCCTTCAAAACCTTGATTTTTCTTTGCTCTTCATCGATGATGTAGATTCTCTGCTGAAGAGCGGAAAGAATGTTGAGCAACTTTTTAAACTTCTTGGTTTTACCGATGAGGAGATAGCCCTTGCCTTAAAACGAGATAAAGAAGAGGAGGATTTTGAAAGCTTACAGAAGATCCGAAAAAGGCACGAAAAGAAGCATAAACAGCTTATAGTTTCCTCAGCAACATTAAGACCAAAGACTAACCGGGTCTTGCTTTTTAGAAACCTCCTTGGTTTTGAAATAACAAGGTTTGTCTCAACCTTAAGAAAGGTGGAAGACACCTACATTATTTGCGACCTTCCTTCACAGAAAGATGAGGTTCTATCCCATCTTCTCGATGAGGCAGCTCAACTTTGCTTAAGTCTTGGTCAGGGTGGGCTTGTTTTTGTTGAAGAATCCTTCGGGAGGGAGGGTGTTGAGTTTTCTGAAGCTTTTTTAAAAGAAAAGGGTATAAACTGCGCATCCTATCTTTCCTTGAAGGAAGAAGAACTGCTCTCGGCTCTTCGGGAAGGCAAGGTTGATGTAGCGGTTGGGCTTTCCCATCTTTCTAATCCTCTTCTTCGGGGGATAGACCTTCCCTTTGCCTTAAAGTATGCTATTTTCGTTGGCGTTCCAAAGCATCTTTTCCCCTTAAGCAAAGAAAATGACCGCCTTGTCCTTGAAGAGTCCCCCTCCCATCTTTACAACCTACTCCTTAACCTTATGCCCCTTTTTGAGACGGAGGAGGAGCGGATAAAAGCCCTCTCCTACATCTCCTATCTCAAACGCTACCTTACCATGAAGCCCGAGCAGCTCCCTCAGTATGAAGGCTTATATCAGAGGGTTTTACAGATTAAGGGCTTTCTTGAAGAAAGATTGAGCAATCCTGCTTTTATTTCTGTTTTGAACCAAAGGGAAGAGGTGTATCTCACCGTTGATGAAGAGGGGCGTCCCTCTTTGGTTGTGGGTAACGCTCAAGTTTACCTTCAGGGTTCAGGAAGGGTCTCACGACTTACAGCTAAGGGCTTACTCCCTGGATTATCTATAATTCTCGTTGAAAGTCCAAAGGCTTTGCGAAGCCTTGAAAAGAGGCTACGTTTTTATCTTGGGGAGGAGCCACGCCTTAAACAGATAACCAAGGAGGAAGCAGTCTCCCTTCTGAAAAGGGTTGAAGAAGAAAGGGCAAGCCTTGAGACAAGGGAGCTTGATTTTAAGAATTTTCTTCTCATCGTAGAGTCTCCTCACAAGGCCAAGACTATCGCCAACTTTTTTGGTAAGCCAAGCGTCCGGCGTCTAAACACTATCTGGGTGTATGAAATTCCTCTTGAGAATACGCTCTTATCAGTCTGTGCCTCCCTTGGGCATGTTTACAATCTTGTCAAAAGGACGGGCATCTTCGGAGTATTGCCGGAAAACGGTCACTTCTACCCCATTTTTGACAGCATAAAATTGGACAAAGAAACAGGAGACCAGCTTGTAGACGATGAGATACAGGATAAACAGGACATCTTTGATAAGTGGGAGATAATCGAGGACTTAAGGAGGCTTTCCTATTGCGTGGATGGCGTCTTTGTTGCTTCTGACCCTGATGCTGAAGGAGAAAAGATAGCCTATGACCTCTTGGTTAGCCTTCGTCCCTTCCAGAACTTAGTCAAGCGTTTAGAGTTTAACGAAGTAACCCCTAAAGCCTTGCGTGCTGCCTTAGTCCTTCCTCAAGAGTTTAACCTAAACAGGGTTAAGGCTCAACTTGCAAGAAGGGTTGCCGATAGATGGGTAGGCTTTAACCTTTCTCAGGAGCTTTGGAAGGCTTTCAATAAGCATACCCTATCTGCAGGAAGGGTTCAGACCCCTGTCCTTGGCTGGGTGATAAAAAGGGCAGAAGAGGCTAAACAGAACAAATACCGCCTTACCTTTACCATCGGTGATACGAGGTTTTATCACGACTTTGAAGAGGAAGCTCTCGCTAAAAGGGTTTTTGAGGAGCTAAAAGATGGTTTAACCTTAAAGATAGAGGAGTTTTTTGAGGACGAAGTTTCACCCCCTCCCCCATACACTACGGATACTATTCTTGAAGAGGCCTTTCAGTTTTTACGGTTCTCTACTTCTCATAACATGTCCCTTCTTCAGGAGCTCTTCGAGCTCGGATTGATAACCTATCACCGCACGGATTCTACAAGGATTTCTGAGGTAGGGCGTTTCCAGGTTGCCAAACCCTTTATTTCGCAAAATTTTGGTGAAGACTACTTCTATGCAAGAGAGTGGACTTCCCCTGGTGCCCACGAAGGCATTAGACCAACAAACCCTTGGGATGTTGCCGAGATAAAGCTTAGGGTGGCTCATGGACTTTTAAGCTTTAAGAATGCTCGGGATAGCTTTAGGCTCTACGACCTCATCTTTAGAAGATTTATGGCTAGCCAGATGAAAAAGGCAAGAGTCCGGAAGGCAAAGCTCACCTTTAAAGTGCCCTCCTATGAATGGCAAGAAGAGGTGGTGTGGGAGGTTTTGGGTTCTGGCTTTGACCGTATTTGGGGCAAAATCCAGGCTCTTAAGCCTCTTTTGGGCGATGTTGAAGGGTCAATCTTGCTCAAGGATCTTGCAGCTGAGCTTAAAGCCATTCCAAAAACCTATCTTTACAACCAGGGAACGCTCATTCAAGAGATGAAAAGGAGGGGGCTTGGGAGACCATCAACCTATGCGGAGATCGTCTCTACCCTTCTTGCCAGGCGCTACATCTATGAGCTAAAAACAGGCGGGCTTATTCCTACTCCTCTGGGGAAAAAGGTTTATGAATACTTGGTTTCCCGGTATCCTTTCTATGTGTCTGAAGAGTTTACCCGCTCTCTTGAAGAATTCATGGATAAAGTAGAGGAGGGGCAGGCTAAATGGGACGAGATCTGTCAAAGCCTTATCCCCCTCCTTAAAGAAGCTAAGGTTTTGCCTTTAAGCGAGGTTAAGCAAAGCAATGGACCTCAGAATGGGTCAAAGAATTGATAGGCTTAAGTGCTTAAGTCTTCTCCTTGTTTTATTTTTACTCTCAGGATGCGGTGAGAACATAAAGGGGCTTCTTTCTGATTTTAAGGATGCCTCTCTTGAAAGGGTAAAGGTGATGATTGTTGATGCGCCCCTTGTTGGGAGATGGGTTAAGCTTCATCCCAAACCTTCTTCCCTTTACCAAGAAGTGGAAGAGGCAATCTTAGCCCTTAAGGCAAAAGGGGTAGAAAAGTATTTGCCCGATGAGTTTGCAAGGTTTGAAAAGGAGTGGCAAGAAGCCAAGAAACTCTACTCAGAAAGGCTCTATCTTCAGGCTGAAAAAAAGCTAAAAACCTTAGCCAAGGAAGCTAAAGCCCTAAACGAGAAGCTTGAGAAGACCCTTTCAGCCTTAAGAAGCTCAGCCCTGCAAAAATACAAAGAAAAAGAGGCTGAGCTTACTTCAAGGCTTAGTTCCATAAACGAAGAAGATAGGCTCAAGCTTAAGGTCTACCTTTTTTATTTGAAGTCCTTGATTGAACAAGGGAGGCTTGAGGAGTTTGAAAGGGAGCTTAAAAAGGACCCTTTCAGAAAGGGTTAGCTTGATCTTAGCCTCGGGGTTTGGTATTGGGTTTATTCCACCCATGCCAGGGACCCTTGGCTCCCTTGAAGGGATAATCCTTGCCTACTTTACTAAAGACCTATCCTTTGGGATCAAGCTAATAGTCTTTTTTCTTCTCATGCTTTTAGGCATCATCACCGCAGATGTTGCGAGCAAAGCTCTTCAGTATGAGGACCCCGATGAGGTGGTAATTGACGAGATAGCAGGCTCTTATCTTTCGGTTTTTGTGGCAAAGAGCCTTCTTGACTTTGCCCTCGCCTTTATTCTATTTAGGATAATCGACATAAGCAAACCCCCGCCTTTAAGAAGGCTTGAGAGGATGAAGGGCGGTTTTGGGATCATGATGGATGACCTTGCGGCTGGTCTCTTGACCGCTTTAATACTTTTTCTTATTATCATATTTAAAAGCCATCTTTGGTAGGTTTTCATGCTTTCAGCTCTACTTTGCATCGGTCATGAGCTTATCTATGGGAGGGTCGTCAATGAGAACGCCAAGGTTGCGGGAGAAGCTCTTCAAGCTTATGGATTTAAGCTTGGTGAGGTAGTGGTTGTTCCGGATGATATTCCGCTGATCGTCAAGGCGCTTAAAAGACTTGTTGATGAGTATGATTTTATCATAGTTTCAGGAGGGCTTGGTCCAACGGACGATGACTTAACCGTGCTTGCGGCATCCCAAGCCTTTGACCTTGAGCTCGAAGAAAGGGCTGAAGTGCTCTCAGCTTTGCAGAAAAACAGAGAATACGCCAAATCCTTTGAGGTGGCAAGAAAGCTAGCTCTTCTTCCTAAAGGAAGCATCCTTCTTTCTCAAGACCTTACCATGGCTGGTTTTAAGCTTTTGGTAAAAGAAAAGCCCATCTTTTTCCTCCCTGGTGTCCCCTCTCAGTTTGAAGCCTTGCTAAAGAATAAAGCTTTGCCCGAGCTTTTAAATATTAAAGCCGAGGATAGAAATGAGCTTGCCATCCTTAAGTTTTTTGACCTAAACGAGACGGACTTGAATTCATTTCTACAAAATTCCTTGGGAGATGAAATGAAAGAGCTTGAAATTGGCTACTATCCCGAAGGGCCGGAGGTTAAGCTTATTTTGCAGGCATCCATTTTGTCATCCCGAGCCTCCACTTTGTCATCCCGATCCTCCCTTTTGTCATCCCGAGAGAAGCGAGGGATCCTACACCCCAAAAGTCTCATAGAAAAAGTGAAAGAAATGCTGAAAGAAAGATTTAAGTTTGAATTTCTTGGCGAAGGAGATATGACTTTGCCTGTTCTTGTTGGGGAGCTGCTTCTTGAAAAAGGAAAAAGGGTAGCTGTAGCAGAGTCCTGCACTGGCGGCCAGCTTGCAAGCCTAATAACAAGCATTTCAGGGAGCTCAAACTACTTTGATAGGGACTTTGTAGTTTATTCGGAAAGAAGTAAGGCCGAGGTTCTTGGCGTAAGCGAAGAGACCATCGCTAAGCACACTGTTTATAGCCATGAAACGGCTCTTGAGATGGCAAAAAGGACCTTAGAAAAAAGCAAGGCTGATTATAGCTTAGCAACGACAGGCCTTGCTGGTCCAACTGGTGGAACCGATGCCCTTCCAGTAGGCACCGTTTTCATTGCCCTTGGCACAGGCTCTAAAGCCATATCCGTTAGGTTTAAGTTTAGCGGTGGAAGAAACTGGGTGCAAAAGCTTGCAAGCTACACCGCCCTTGATATGCTAAGGAGGTATTTAGTTTATGGTGAGGGTCTTTCTCGCTATAGATTTGCCCTCGAGCTTAAAGAAAGAACTTTCTAAGCTGAGGACAGAAGAGCAAGCTTTTGCTCGCCTCAAATGGGTAGAAGAGGAAAACCTGCATCTTACCCTTTTTTTCTTCGGAAACCTTCCTGAAAAGCAGGTTGAGAAGGTAGTTCTGGTCTGCGAAAAAAGAGTAAAAGACTTTCCTCGCTTTGAGCTTTTTTTGACGGAGGTTTCAGGCTTCCCCAAAAAGGGCGATTTTCGAGTTGTTTTCCTTGGCTGTGAGGAAAGGTCAAACACCTTGGAGAGGCTTGTTTACGAGCTTTCCAAGGATTTTAAGAAAAAAGGCTTTAAGCTCGAAGACAGGGACTTTCATCCCCACATCACCCTTTTTAGGCTAAAAGAGCTAAAGGACTGCTCAGCCTATCATGATTTTGTTCAAAAATTGACCGAAAAAGCTCAATTCTTGAAGGGAAAAAGCTTCCCTGTCCGAGAGCTCATCCTTTTTGAGAGCAAACTTAGCCCTACCGGACCAAAATACACGCCCCTTAAGGTATTTTCTCTTCAAGGAGATTAGCCTTTGAGGAAGAAGCTTTTTTTAGCTTTAGTTGTTCTTTTTCTTGGTTTATTTGGCGAACCCCTTTCTTTTTCGAAAGAGATTGTGCAAGAGGAGCCTTCTTATGGGGATGCTTTGGTTGTTGGGACGATAGCTGATGCAAGCATCCTTGTGCCTATGCTGGCAACAGATGTTATGAGCCATAGGGTTGCTGAGCTGATTTTCCGAGGGATTGTTAAGTATGCTCCGGACCTGTCTATCGTTGGCGACCTTGCCGAAAGGTATGAAGTTTCAAAGGACCAGCGGGTTATAACCTTTTATCTAAAGAAAAATGTTAAGTGGGAGGATGGCGTGCCTCTCACAGCTTGGGATGTTGAGTTTGGGTTTAAGCTTATTACTGACCCTAAGACCCCCTCCCCTTATGCCAGCGACTTCCTTGAGGTAGAGCGCTTTGAGGTGATAGACGACCACACCTTTAGTGTTTACTACAAAAGACCCTTTGCCCTTGCCCTCATCTCCTGGGGAAATCTCGTAGTCCTGCCTCGCCATCTCTTAGCTGATAAAGACCTAAGCTATATTCAAAGAGGGTTTGGTAAAAGACCGGTTGGTAATGGACCGTTTAGGTTTGTCCAATGGAAAAGGGGAAGTAGCCTAAAGCTTGGTGTAAATCCTTTATATTCCGAGGGTATAGCATACTTAGACCAGGTCCTTTTTAGGGTTATTCCAGACCCAACGACCCTTTTCCTCGAGCTCAGGTCTGGAGGAGTTGACTGGATATCCTTAACCCCTCTTCAATACTTCCGCATAGAAAGGGATAGGGAACTGAAGGAACGGTTTCAGGTCTACAAATACCTTTCCTTTGGTTATACTTACATCGGATACAATCTTAAGGACCCTCTTTTTGCCGACAAAAGGGTTAGGCTTGCCCTATGCTACGCCATTGATAAAAGGAAGGTGGTTGAAGGTGCTCTCCTTGGGCAGGGTATACCAGCTTACGGCCCTTATAAGCCAGATGCTTGGTTTTACAATCCAGAGATTGAAAAAACCTGCCCCTACGACCCAAATAAGGCTTTAACCCTTTTGCAAGAGGCTGGCTTTGTTAAGGGCAAGTATGGATGGCTCTACAAAAATGGGAAGCCCTTTGAGTTCACTCTGCTTACCAATCATGGGAACCTTTCAAGGCTTCTTGCCGCTCAGGTCTTTCAGCAGGAGCTAAGCAAAATTGGGATAAAGGTCCACATAAGGGTGGTTGAATGGACAACGCTTATCCATCAGTTTATCGACAAGAGGAGGTTTCAGGCCGTTATCCTTGGTTGGACAACCGGGCTTGACCCAGACCTCTACGACATCTTCCATTCAAGCAAGATAAACCCTCCAGGTTTAAATTTTATCTCTTATAAAAACGAAGAGCTTGACCGGTTGCTCGAAGAAGGAAGATACACCTTGGACAAGGAAAAACGAAGAAGGATCTACTACAAGGTGCAGAAGACCTTGGCTGAAGACCAGCCTTATACCTTTCTCTACATACCCTACAGCCTTGAGGCCATTCATCAACGCTTCCGAGGGGTTTCTCCTTCAGCGATCGGCTTAGCTTACAACCTTGAAAGATGGTGGGTCCCAAAGGATAAACAGAAGTATTTGCAACCATAAATAAAGGGGGTAGCCCATGAGCCGTGTAATCACCTTTTTTGAAGCCAAGGATTGGGAAAAGGAGGAGTATCTACGCAGGCTAAAAGAAAGGCTTGGGGAAAGGTTTCAAGATTTTGAGGTTAAGTTTGTTCCTTATACTCTAAACAAAGAAAGTAGTAGAGAGCATGGCGACACGGAAATTGCGGTCATTTATTTGAATTCTGTGGTAGATGAAGAGGTGCTTGACCAAATGAAAAACCTTAAGTTTGTGATTACGCGAACAACCGGAATGGACCATATAGACATTTTAGCTTGCAAGAGAATGGGTATAGAGGTTGCTAACATGCTGGTTTATGGAAGCGTTACCGTGGCTGAGCAGGCCATTGCCCTTATGTTTGCCCTGGCAAGGAGGCTAAAGACGGCTGTAGTAAAGATGAAAGATTTTGATTTTTCTCGTGAGGGGTTGATGGGTGTTGACCTATTTGGCAAGGTTGCTGGTGTTATCGGAACGGGAAACATTGGTTCGCACATTTGCCGAATGGCTTTTGGAATAGGAATGGAAGTCCTCGCCTACGATTTAAATCCTAATAAAAAGCTTGAAGAATTATACAAAGTAAAGTATGTTAGCTTGGGTCAACTTTTAGGTTCTTCTGATGTGGTCTTCGTTGCTGTCCCTTTGACCAAAGAGACTATGCATTTAATAAACTTAGAAAACATTAAGCTAGTCAAAGATAAGGCGATGCTTATAAACATAGCCCGAGGTCCAGTGGTTGATACCTCAGCTTTGCTCTGGGCTTTAGCAAACGGAAAGCTTAAGGGAGGCGTTGCTTTAGATGTTTTTGAAGGCGAGAAGGTTTTAACTGAAGGAAGCTTCCTAAAGGAAATTTGCCCGTCAGAGGTCTTAACCAAAGCTCTTCAAACCCTTTATCTTTTCCGTTATCCTAACTTTATCCTTACGCCTCATGTAGCTTATTATTCGGAGGAAGCAATGGAAAGATTAATAGATTCTGTGGTAGCCGAAATTTCGCATTATCTTCTCTATAAGCTTAGTTCTAAAACCTACGGAGAATACTTTTAAGCAAAATGCCAAAGAAGGGGGTTAATTCTTCAAAGAAGGGACCTTTAAAAAGGCAAAAAGATAGGTTCGCTATAGATAAAGCCTTTTTTAACGCCTTTCCGAGTCTTATTGCCCTTCTCGATGAAAAGGGGACGATCATCCAAGTAAACCGGGCATGGATCGATAAAGGGTTAAAGTCTGGTCTTTTCTTCAGACCAGACACCATCGGATACAACTATTTAGAACTATGTGAAAAGGCTAAAGATGAGGGGGATGAGACGGCTCGAAAAGTGTTAGAGGGGTTGAAGGAGGTCTTAGACAAAAGAAGTGAAGTTTTTTCTATGCAATACTCTTTAAACATAGAGGGCATCCTTCAACCCTATCTTTTAACCATTTTTCCTTTACCAACAAAACCCAGACTAATAGCGGTCGTTCATCAGGAGATGCCCAAAGACTATTCAATTATGTCAGGGTTAGCCCAAGGGACCGAAAAGAAAGAGTCTTCAACGAGCGAAGATTTAAGTAGGGAGTTCAAATTTTATGCCCTTTTAGAAAATAAGATCATACCCTTTTTCCGTTTGATAATGCCCCATCTACCTTTGGAGTTAAAGAACACCCTTTTTGACCTGGAAAGGGAAGTTAGGGATGCGCTTCTTGAAGAAGCAAAGAAGTATCATCCGTTATCAGGGTTAAGCCTTAGGGAAGCTCAGGTTGCCCTTTTGGTGAAAGAGGGGAAATCTTCGGAAGAGATTGCCAAGGTCCTTGGTCTTAGTAAAAGTGCCGTTGATTTTTACCGAAAACGCTTGCGCAAGAAGTTCGGTTTAAAGGGAAAAAAAGAGAGGCTTTCAGATTATTTAAAAGATATAGAATCTCTAACAAAATTGTAAGTAAAGGCCTTTGAAAAAATTGCAATTTTGTCAGAGGTTCACAGTTTTACAAAGAGTATAGGGTCTTTTAAATTGGCATGGCTTTTGATTGATATGTATTGGGGCTTGACAAAAGATAAGCCCCAAATAAAATTAAAAAAAATTTAAGGAGGAGGTGGGTTATGAAGAAGGTAGTGAGTTTAGCTGCAATGCTTGGGCTTATCCTTTCAAGCTCAGCAGTATTTGCCGTTGACAGCTGTGTAAAGTGTCACAAGAGCATGGACAAGGTTGCCGAGCTCATCAAGAAGAGTGGTGCTAAGTCCGCTGACGAGCTCGTTGATTTCTTAAGGAACAAGTCTGCTAAGAAGGCTCTACACAAGAGCGTGTCGGACGAAGACATTAAGAAGGCTTTTGCTGAAGTTAAAAAATAAAAACTCAAAGGAGGTGGAACCATGAGGAAGCTCGTAGCCCTTTTAGTTGGTTTGACCTTTGCATTTGGTAGCGTTGGGTTTGCAGTAGCAGCAGCAGAGAAGAAGGATGCTAAGAAGGACAACGCTACTGCCAACGCCACAAAGAAAGAAGAAAAGCCCAAGAAAAAAGTAGAGGGTTGCTAATTTATCCACTTCACCCCTCGGGATTTCCCCGAGGGGTTATTTTTAAACATCAATGCCACTGTAACCACCCCTAAAATGGAAGAAAAAAGGATAACGCCACTAAGAAAGAAGAACCAAAAAAGAAGAAAAGAGAAATGGACTGTTAGGCAAAAAGAGGTTTCTTTAATCCTTTCGCCTTGAATGTTGAGTTCTGAGTTTACTTATTTTCTATCCCTGCTTGACAAAAGTAATTTATCATCTATCCTAATTCAAGCAAAAAAGTAACAGGAGTAAGTTCATGGAGCCAATAGTCCCTTTAAAAGGATTTGATAAGATAATTCAGCCTATCAGGCTTACCGAAAAATCTAAAATACTCTTCCATTGCGAGCCAAACGTTCCATGTTTTAAGCTCTGTTGTTCTGATTTATACCTACCCCTTACGCCTTACGATATAATTCGCATACGAGACTTTTTGAAGCTTACAACCGATGAATTTTTAATACTCTACGCAGAGCCTTTTTTACTGCCCAAATCTCAACTTCCCATAGCTCGGCTCAAAATGAGGGATGATGCCGAAAAAACTTGCCCTTTCCTTGGAGAAGGCGGATGCACCATCTATCCTGTGCGACCTTTGGCTTGTAGGTATTATCCTCTTGGGTTTGGACTTTTTAGAAATCGCGATGAAAGAAGAAACGAAGATTTTTACTATCTTGTGCAAGAAGGGTTTTGCCAAGGTCTTGAAAGCGGAAAAGAAATGACTGTTGATGAATACAGACAATCTCAAGGGATACCGGAGCTTGAAGAGCCTGTGTTTGAATGGGCTGAAATTATCATGAGGAAGGAGTCTTTCGGACCGATTGAAGTTCCAGAAAAGAGCGTAGAACTCTTCTTTATGGTGAGCACTAACCCTGATCGTTTTAGAGATTTTATTTTCAATTCTAAATTTCTTGAGGTTTTTGAGGTTGATGAGGAAACCCTAAAAAAGATTAAGGAAGATGACCTGGCATTGCTTCAGTTTGGGTTTAAATGGTTAAAGAGCGTGCTTTTTGGGGAAAAGCATGTCCAAAAGAAAAAAACAACCCCTTCGGTGAAAAAGGTCAAGCCCTTTTAGCCAAGCTTTCCAATAAAAAATTGTAAAATATCTCTGAAGGTTGGGTAAAGCACTTCTTTTTAAGATTAACTAAATAGAATTGCCTTTTTATTTCGAAATCCTTTATCTTGACGATTTTTATTAGCCCTAAAGCAAGTTCAAGGTCGATCGCGCGTTTGGAGACAAAACCCAATCCTATACCCACTTTAACCCCGCTTTTGACCGCAGAGGTTGAGCTCATTTCCGCAACGATGTTTAACTCTGGGGGATAAATCCCTTTCTCCTTTAGTTTATTCAAAGCTGTTCTCCAGGTGCCTGAGCCAGGTTCTCTGGCTATCAGGGGAATTTGGGGCAATTCAGCAAGCGATATTTCTTTTTTTTCAAAATGTTTGGGCGCTATAAGAACGATTTCATCCTCACAGCAACCGATGAAGACTAAATTTTTATGAGGAATTTCGGCTCCCACTAGGCCTAATTCGAACTCTCCATTCGCTACTCTGTCGATGACATCTTGGGTATCGGTAACTTTTAGATAAACCTGGACCTTTGGATAAAGGGATTTAAATTCTTTGATAAGTGGGGGCAGAATATACTGACCAGGAATGGTGCTTGCCCCAACCTCCACACGCCCGCTTTCAGGGTCCTTGTGAGATAAGAGCTCCTTTTCTAATCCTGACCAAAGCTGCCAAAGCTTGACACCATATTGATAAAGAATGTGCCCAGCCTTTGTTGGGACAACATTCCTTGTTGTTCTTTCAAACAAATTAACTCCAAGTTGCTCCTCAAGCTCCTTAATGTGGATCGTTACCGTAGGCTGAGAAAGAAAAAGCTCCTTTGCCGCCTGAGAGAAGCTTTTTGCTTCGTAAACCTTTAGAAAGACCTGAAGCTTTCTCCAATCAAACATGCTTTATTTATAGAACGATTTATTAAATTTGTCAATGAATTAGGAAAAAAAGGGAAGAGATCTTGATTAGAGCTTAAAACAGTTCTTCAAGAACACTTTCTAAGGTTTTAGTTTCTGAGACCTCGTAGAAGACAAAATCGCCCAGGTTTTTTAAAAGAACCAGGGTAAGCTTTCCTTTCCAGACCTTCTTGTCCCGACCAAAGTAGCTTAGGATCTTTGGGACATCGGTTCTATCTACCTTTAAGCCAAGCTCCGAAATCCTTGTTGGTAATCGGTAAAGCTTTAGAAGTCTTTCTACCCTTTCGGTAAGTCCTGTCTGCGCAAGCCTTAGCCTTTCTGAGAGCCTGCAAGCAAAGACCATTCCCACAGCTACGCAGAAACCATGCTGAAGCTTATAATCAGCATAGGCTTCAAGGGCATGCCCAAGGGTGTGTCCAAAGTTTAAAACCCGCCTCAAACCGCTTTCTTTTTCATCCTTGGAAACAACTTGAGCCTTTGCTTGACAGCTATCATAGATTATCCGAAGGAGGGCTTTATCTTTAAGGGAGAGGACCGCATGGTGATTCTTTGCAAGGAAGCTAAAAAGCTTTGGCTTTAAAGTGCAGGCATACTTTATCACTTCAGCTAAGCCGTCTCTCAGATTGACCTCCGGCAAGGTTTTTAATACCCTGGGGTCTATGTAGACGCGAGCCGGCTGATAGAAGGTGCCAAGGAGGTTTTTCCCTTCAGGAAGGTCAATCCCGGTTTTTCCACCTATTGAGGAATCAACCTGGGCAAGCAAGCTCGTTGGCACCTGAACAAAGGGTATCCCGCGAAGATAGATGCTCGCAAGAAAGCCTGCTACATCCCCTACCACACCCCCACCAAGGGCAAGGATAAGGTCATGTCTATCAAAGTTAGACCTAATAAGGTGTCTTGAGAGTAGGACCACCGTGTCCATGTTTTTCGATTTCTCACCAGCAGGAAAGGAAAAAACCTCGGCTGAAATACCTGAGCTTTGAAGGAGGTTAAGCAAAGTTCTTGCATAGAGTTTTTCAACATTAGAATCGGTGATTATGGCTAATTTGCCAAAGGAAAAGTTAGCTTTTAGGTCTCCGGGTATCTCAGAAAGAAGCCCTGGTTTTATGATTATCTCATAGGAGGGCTTAGTGCGAACCTTTATGACTCTTTGGGTCATCGAGAGCCTTTAAGGGTTCGTAAGAAGTTTTTAATGGCTAGGGGAGAGGATTTTGCGTCCTCTTCTATAAGGCGAACAAGGGCGCTTCCAACCACTAAAGCATCTGCATAAGGGGAAAGGAGCTTAACATGCTCAGGCTTTGAGATGCCAAAGCCAACCGCTACAGGCTGAGAAGATAGCTTCTTAAACAGTGTGAGCCTTTGGCGGATGTCCTCAGGCAAACGGTCCCGGGCACCAGTAATTCCTGTCAAAGAGACATAGTAGAGAAAGCCTGAGGTAGCCTTAGATATTCGTTTAATACGGTCTTCATGAGTGGTTGGTGCACAAAGCAAGACTAAGGCAAGGGAAGAACCTTTAAGCTCCTTTTTAAAAGGGGCTATCTCCTCAAGAGGAAGGTCTGGGATGATAAAACCGTCAACTCCAGAGGAAAGGGCTTCTTCCACAACCCTCTTTAATCCATAGCGGTAAAGGATGTTGTAGTAGGTCATCAAAAGGATTGGGATTTGAAAGCCTTGAGACCGGACTTCAGCTACAAGCTCAAAGTATTCGTCAAGGGTTGGGGCATTCTTTAAGGCTCTAACCATAGCTTTTTGAATGGTTGGCCCGTCTGCTACCGGGTCTGAAAAGGGAAAGCCAAGCTCAACGCAGCAAGGCTCAACCTCTGCCATCTCAAGAAGTATCCGTTTAGTCGTTTCCTTGTCTGGGTCAAAAGCGGTAATGTAAGGGATAAGCGGAACTTCTCCTTTAGACTTTTGAGCTAAGATAGCCTTTTTGATTCTGTCTTTACCTTTAAGCATTGGGTCGGACCTTCACCTTTAGCTCTGGTTTTCCCTCAAGGTAGGCTTTAACGCTTGGGACATCCTTGTCTCCTCTTCCTGAGAGGTTGATGACTATTATTGACCCTTTAGGGAAGCCCTTTGCCTGTTCAATAAGGTAAGCAATAGCATGGGCAGATTCTAAAGCCGGGATTATGCCTTCAACCTCTGATAGCACTTGAAAGGCCGATAAGGCAGACCTATCATCAACAGCCGTGTAAAAGGCTCTACCTGTTTCTTTAAAGTAGCTATGCTCAGGTCCAACCCCTGGATAGTCAAGCCCAGGGGCGATGGAATGAGCTCCTTTTATCTGCCCTACTTTATCCTGAAGAAGGTAGGTTAGCATGCCATGAAGGATACCGGGCTCGCCTTTTGTTAAGGTAGCCGAATGTTTATCCGTGTCTAAGCCATGCCCTGCCGCTTCAACCCCTATGAGCCGGACCTCTTTGTATTTGGCAAAGGGATAGAATATGCCCATCGCGTTTGAGCCACCGCCTACACAAGCGATCACATAGTCTGGAAGCCTTCCCTCTCTCTTTAAAAGCTGAGCCTTTGTTTCCTGCCCGATGATTGACTGAAAATCTCGAACCATCATGGGATAGGGATGAGGTCCAACCACAGAACCGATGACATATAAAGTGTTCTTCACGTTGGTAACCCAATCCCTTAGGGCTTCGTTTATGGCATCCTTTAGGGTTTGGGTGCCAGACTCAACCGGAATCACCTTAGCTCCAAGAAGGTTCATACGGAAGACATTTAGAGCCTGCCGTTCTACATCCTTTGCCCCCATGTAGACAACGCACTCAAGCCCAAGGAGGGCGCAAGCCGTGGCTGTAGCCACGCCATGCTGACCAGCCCCAGTTTCCGCGATGACCCGGGTTTTTCCCATCCTTTTTGCAAGGAGAACCTGCCCCAGGGTGTTGTTTAGTTTGTGGGCACCCGTGTGAAGAAGGTCTTCCCGCTTGAGGTAAACCTTTATGTGTCCGCCAAGGTATTCGGATAGGTTTTTGGCGTAGTAAAGAGGAGTTGGGCGCCCCGCATACTCCTGAAGGAGGCTTTTCCATTCCTGCCAAAAGCTCCTATCCCTTTTGACCTTAGCATAGAAATTTGAAAGTTCATAGAGCAAAGGCATTAAGGTCTCTGGAACAAAACGACCGCCAAACTTACCGAAATAGCCTTTTTTGTTAGGTCCAAGCATCTTCCCTCCTTTGTCAATTCTAAGTCAAGATTAGAATTTTCGCAAGCAGGTAGGCGCGAGTTCCTCTTGACGGAATATAAAAAAATCTTTATAATAAATTTTAAAGATTTGGGGGATCGTCTAATCGGCAGGACAGTGGACTCTGGATCCACGTGTGGAGGTTCGAGTCCTTCTCCCCCAGCCAAATTTTATCATCTGGTCAATCTTAAGATTCGCTCAAGGAGTGTCAAATGATCCCCAGGTATACCCGAGAAATCATGAGGAAACTCTGGAGTGAGGAAGAAAAGCTCCGCACCTGGCTTCTTGTGGAGTTCTATTCCATGGAAGCTTGGTATAAGCTCGGCAAAGTCCCTAAGGAAGATTATGAAATCCTCAAAGAGAAGCTTATGCCCTACATGGAAAAAGGTTTTACTCCCGAGGATGTGAAAAGGGTGAAAGAGATCGAAAAGGAAACAAAGCACGATGTGATCGCTTTTCTTACCTACTTAGCCGAGATCGCAGGCCCCTCGGCAAGGTTTCTCCACCTTGGAATGACCTCATCGGATATGCTCGATACCGCAATGGCTGTTCGCCTAAAAAGGGCTATGGAGGTCATCCTTGAAGACCTTGAGGAGGTTTTAAAGACCCTCAAAGAAAAGGCTTTTCAATACAAAGATACGGTAATGGTGGGCAGGACCCACGGCATTCATGCCGAGCCCATTACCTTTGGCTTAAAATTTGCCCTCTGGTATGCCGAAATGGAAAGAAACAAAAAAAGGCTCCTCTCTGCCCTTGAGACTATTTCCGTGGGTAAGATTTCGGGTGCGGTAGGAACTTTTGCCCATCTAAACCCCGAGGTTGAAGTTTATACCTGCGAAAGGCTTGGACTAAAGCCAGACCCGATATCCAATCAAATAGTCCAAAGGGATAGGTATGCGGAATACATGGCCAGTCTTGCCATCTTAGCAAGCTCCATAGAGAAGGTCGCAACGGAAATCAGACATCTTCAGCGCACAGAGGTGCTTGAGGCTGAGGAGCCTTTTACTTCCGGGCAGAAGGGCTCATCAGCCATGCCCCATAAGCGAAACCCCATCCTCACTGAAAACCTCTGCGGTTTAGCAAGAACCATAAGAGCTTATCTTCTTCCAGCCTTAGAAAATGTCGCCCTTTGGCATGAGAGGGATATTAGCCACTCCTCAGCTGAAAGGATGATCTTTCCTTCAGCCACAACCTTGACCGACTTTGCCCTTCATCGTCTAAACTATGTGCTAAAGAACCTTCAGGTCTATCCTGAAAGGATGCAGAAAAACTTAAACCTTCTCCGGGGGCTGATTTTTTCCCAGCAAGTTTTGTTAGCCCTTGTTGAGAGAGGTATGACGAGGGAAGAGGCTTACAGGGTCGTTCAGGAAAAGGCCATGAAGGTTTGGCAGGATGAAACCTTTAACTTTAAAGACCTTCTTTTGCAGGATGAAAGGGTAACTTCTCTTCTTCCTCCATCCGAGCTTGATGTCCTTTTTGATGTGAAAAAATACCTTCAACATGTAGACTACATCTTTGAGAGGGTTTTCGGTAAAGCTTAAACATGAAAAAATGGACAGTAGTTGCAGAGTTGATAGAGAAGGATGGACGTATTCTTTTGGTTAAGCGCCCAAAAGAAAAGATAGACGGTGGGAAATGGGAGTTCCCTGGCGGGAAGGTTGAGCTCGGAGAAAGCCTTTTTTTCAGCCCTAAAAAGAGAGCTAAAGGAGGAGCTTGGGATCGAGGTCCTCTCAGCAAAGCCCTATCTTTCAACCCATGGAAAAGCAAAGGACATAGAGTTTGAGCTTCATCTTCTCCGAGTTGAAGGCTTTCTTGGTGAACCTAAGCCCCTTGAAGCCGAGTCTGCTTCCTTTTTTACCTTGGATGAGGCTCTTAGCCATCCCCTTTGCGAGGCAGACAAAAAGCTTCTTAAGATGCTGAGGTAAGCCTTCTTCTCATATCCCTTGCTAAGTTTTTAATAGCCTGGATCCTCTCCCAGTCAGGCTTTTTCATGGCAGAGAAAATGCTCTTATTATGAAAGATCGGGTCCTCATCTATCGGATACCTGGAAACCTCTTGGCAGAGCTTAAAAAATGGGGTTCCGGGCACAGGGGAAAACTCTGCTATGTAGGGCTTGACCCCGAGCTCAAACAAAAAATGCAAGGTCTTTTCTACTTCATCGTAGTCTTCATAGGGAATGCCGAAGATCACATAAGCACCAAGGTTATCCTCACGGAAACCAGCTTTTCTTAGACAATTTATAGCTGAGATAAACTCATCTATGCTAACCTTGGCATCAAAGCGCTTTTCCATCCGTTCTAAACCGAGCCTCACGGTTGTAAAATCCGAAAGTTTAAAAAGCTTTGCAACCTCTTCGTCTATGAACCTTGCATGGATGGCGTTCGGAGTATGAAACCTAACCTTTAGCCCAAGGTCTATGACAGCTTCAAGAAGAGGTTTTAAGTGGTTTTCAAAATCGTAAAGCAGGGCATCATCGTAAAAAGCAAAGTCAACGACCTTATACTCTTTAGGCCAGAAGATTATCTCTTCTAATATCCTCTCTATAGGATAGGCTTTAAAGCCACCATATAGCCTTTAGCTTGCGCAGTAGGGGCAGCGATAGGGGCACCCTTCTGAGGTCATAAGAACTACATAGGGAATTTCCCGTTGTAAGTCAAAGATGGGATAATCAAAGGGATAAGGATGCCCTGAAGGCTTAATCCTTTCTTCGATTTGCTGGACGGCTTCCTCATACTCTGGACATTCTACTGGAAAAACATGGGAGAAACCTTCCTTTTCTAAGAAGGCTTGCAGATGTTCCTTGAGAAGCCGGACATAGACCCCGCCTACAAAGACTGGCATTTCTCCAAAGACCTCCTGCAGAAGCTTTAGAAGGGCAAATAAGCCTGGATACCAGTAGGTCATAGTTATGGAAGTAAGGATAGCCTTGGGCTTATACTTTGAGAGCTCCTTTTTAGCAAGGGGATAAGGCAATCCATAACGAAAGTATCTTCTTGGCACATCAAGAAAGGGGCTTGGTTTAGGGATGGGTTCTTTATAGAAAAAGCCCGTTCCGAAGGGCTTTCTTTTTGGTCTTTTTGGAAGCTCAGGATGAAAGGGGTCTAAAAGGTCAACAAACCCAAGCGTATAACCCCTCTTTCTTAAGAGGCCTCCGAGCTTTAAAAGACCATAAGGCTTAAGCCAAAAGTCATGAGCTGAAAAATCGTATATCCAAGGTTGAATAAGAAGAAGGTCTACTTCAAACAAGGATTGGTAAAGCTATTGATAAGCGCCCCCAACGGGGTTCGAACCCGTGTCTCTGGCGTGAGAGGCCAGTATCCTAGTCCACTAGACGATGGGGGCAGAAATTTGTTTATAAAATATATAGCAAAATCTTCGGTTTGCAACTTCCTGCTTTGTCCCTTAGGCTATTAGTTCACTTTTGAAGGGGATAGGCGCTTTTTCTTTTCCTTAGGTTTCTCTTGTTTAGCTTTACCCTCTCCTTGCGGGAATACATACACCCAAAGATGGGTTGAAAGCTCAAAGGGGTACTCCCGGTTGCCGTAGGTGGAACCCCCTCTTCTTAAATTGAAGCTTACAACCCACCAGCCCTCCTCTTCAAAGCTCACAAAGAAAGAGCCATCCTCCCTAAGAAGGGTTGTCTTTTGCAGCACTGGGAGGTTTATCTCACCTGTTCCAAACTTCGGAAGCTTTTCAAAGGGCTTAACCCTTAATCTTTCTACCGTGACCGTGCCTTCAGAGATGGGCTCGCCTTGATAGAGGACCCGCCCCCAAAAGACTACTTTAGAAACTAAACCGTAAGGTCTGGTGTAGGGCTTTATTTCTAAATCAAAGCCACAAAGCCTATCCCAGCCCTTTTCTTTTTCAACATGAAAGACCGTTTTGGCAAAGTGCTTGCGAACCACATCTCCGGGCTCTATCATGTTCTTAGTCTCGATGCACAGAATATAATCCCCCGGAAGGTCAGGCTTTAGGGCTAAAGAATAGGCAATCCTTGGTTTATTAAACCAGGGGTCAAAGATTTCCTTCCGGAGGGGAGTTAGGCGGACACTACCGTTTTGGGTTAGTAAAAAAGCCCTTTCAGGCGGGGCAAAATCTAAAAAATTAGCAAAGGCAGGCTGCCCGTAGGCTACGGTCCATATTTTTTCAGCTTGGACCTTTCCATAAGGGTTGTCCACTCCCTCAACCTGAGGGTTGACTGAGGGTTTCTTCTCATCGGGCGTAAAAAGGATAGGCTTTTGAGCAAATGATTTATTGGCAAGAAAGAGAAAAAATAGAAGTATCCAAAAAAGGGGCATGAGTTTTAAGTAAAACGGTTCATAATCCAAGAGATGATTGCGCTTTTTAACTGGAGCTCCTGGGCCTCGCTAAGGCTACCAAGCCAGTATTTGATCCATTTTTGCATTCTGTTGATGTGGATCTTTGGCGGTTTTTCTCCGTAAACAAGCTCTAAGGCTCTTAGATACCAGGCAAAAATGGCTTGGAGAGGCATAAACCGGTATTCTAAGGTAATGGGATACAAAGCTTCATAGAAAGCTCTGTTAGCAAATTTTTTATCCTGTTCGTGATGAAATTTTCTAATGTTAAGCCTAACACCTTCAAGGGCTTCGGTCTTTTCGTCAAGGTCTCTTAGATATTCAAGGTTTTTCTGGAGTTCGCTAAGTTTACGCTGATTTAGGCGAACAATTTCATCCTGGAGAGCCAAAACAGCAAGAGGGTTTTCCCTCTCTTTATAATAGCGAGCAAGCTTTTGTTTAAGCTGAGATTTTCTCGACCGACCACCCATACCTTCTTTTACCCCCTAAGGTCCCTTAAGCCTTCTGTAAAAGTTTTTTTATTATTATAAAGCTTTTTTACTCTTCGGTCAACCTGTTTTGAAGCTGTTTCATAAATATTTTGCGTGGGACCTTTATGCTTTAAGAATAGTGAGGAGTTTTCAATCATGTTTCATATCGAAGTGTAAGCCGAGGAGTCTCCGACCCTCAAGTCACCCTGAGCGTTGAGAGGGGTTTTATCTCTCATGTAACCCTTGGTGATGCCTCGCTTAGCACGGTAGGACAGAGTGGGAGCCGTTTTTTTTTGAAAACAGCCTAATTAGGACTTGACATTAATTTTATCCCATAGTAAAATGAAAATGAAATTAAATTTCAATAGGAGGTGAATTATTAAGAGGCTCATGGGAGTAATGACTTTGATTTTAATTATTGGGGGGAATGCCCTTGCTGAAGAGGTGACTTATGTTGAACACATTAAACCCATTGTGGATTCAAAATGCCTTCGCTGCCATGGGTCTGATTTTCCAGAGTATGAGGCCTTTAAAGCAGAAAAAGAAAAATGGCTTGCGCAATCAAAAGGTCCGAGAATGGATACCTATTCTCATCTCATCTTCTACAAGGCCTGGCCAGATACAGAATCTCTCATGAGGAGGCTTGATGATGGAAAAAATACAAAGGATGGAAAACCAGGCAATATGTATGTTTATCTCGGCTCTACAGAGGAGGAGAGGCAGAGGAATTTGGAGCTTTTTAAAAAATGGGTTGGGAACTGGTCATTAAAAAGGTGGCATGAAATAACAAAAGAAGAACTCAATGGTATAAAAGTGCCCTATATGAGAAAGAAGAAATAAAATCAACTTGATCCTGAGCGCTCAGCTGAGGATGCTGAACAATAATTTAGAATTGAGTGACTTGGGGCAACCAACGGTTGCCCCATCTTTTGTGAAAGGCGAGCAGCCGCTCGCCCCTACATTTTATCTCCTACGGTATTTCCAACCTAAATAAGTAATTTTTTTAAAAAAGCTTGAAAGTTTTTAAACAGTCTCCTTATTTGACTTTTTATCAAGACTTCTTATAAAAATAGGTATGATAGAAGTTTTTTGCCCTCTCCGAATATTCTGATTTAAGAGTTTGGAATTCAGAAAGGACCCTTTCCTTAAGAGGAGAGTTTTCAAACCATGTGGATAGAAGGTCTTCTGTTACCTCTACATGAAACTGTAGGGTATAGACCCGGTCTTCATACTTGAAGGCTTGATTTTGGTAAAGGTCAGACCTTGCCAAGTGAATAGCCCCGGAAGGAAGGTCAAAGGTATCGCCATGCCAGTGGAAAACTTTAAACCGGGTAGATATCTCCTCGGTTTCAGGATGCTTGGCCAGGGCGCTTATCGCTTGGTCAACCTTCCCTGCATCTGTTAGCTCTATGTCAAGCCAGCCAATCTCAGGCCTTGGACCTTTGTAAACTCTACCGCCAAGCACATGGGCAAGGAGCTGGGCTCCAAGGCAGACCCCTAAAACCTTAAACCCTCTTTCGAGGGCTTCTTCTATAATCTTAGCTACCCGCTTTAAGTTTGGATATAGGTCCATCTCGTAAACTCCCATCGGTCCACCTAAGACGATCAAGTATTTATATCCTTCAAGGTTTGTTGGAAACTCTCCAAGCTCGGCTTCAAAGATTTTAAAAGGGATTGAATTTTCTTTAAGAAAATCTTCAATACTACCCGGACCCTCTTCTTTTACATTCTTGATTATGGCAACCATAGCCATTCCCTCTTTTTAGATTGCAGATTCCCCTTTTTCCCGAGTTCTTATTCTGATGGCATCCTCAACAGGAATGATAAAGATTTTCCCATCCCCGATAGACCCAGTATGAGCGCTCTTTGAAATAGTTTCTACCACCTTATCAACTAAGTGGTCAGGGACGACAACCTCGACCTTAACCTTTGGGACAAAAAGAACCTCAACTTCAGTCCCACGGTAGACTTCTACCTGCCCTTTTTGTCTACCAAATCCCTTAACCTCGGTTACAGTCATCCCCTGGACGCCTATGGCTACGAGGGCATCCTTTACCTCGTCAAGCTTAAAAGGTTTAATGATGGCTTCAACCTTTTTCATGGTAAGTCCCTCCTATCGATTAGTTTTAAATATTATAGCCCTTTTCTCCGTGTTGAGTAATATCAAGCCCAGCGATTTCTTCTTCCTCACTTACTCTGAGCCTGGTTAAAAGCTTTGTAACATACAATATTACAGCGGAGAGGACCCCTGTATAGATGATGGTGATGACAACGGAAAGGAGTTGGATGAGGACTTGCTTAGGATTGCCGTAGAAAAGCCCCGTTCCATCGGGATTAATGGAGGGGTCTGCTAAAAACCCGGTTAAAAGAGCCCCAAGAATCCCAGCCACCCCATGGATTCCAAAGACATCCAAGGCATCATCGTAGCCAAACTTTGGTTTTAAATACGAGACAGAGAAGTAGCAGATAAAACCTGCTAAAACCCCGATGATGATGGCTCCAACTATGTTCACAAAGCCGGCAGCTGGGGTTATGGCTACTAAACCAGCGATTATACCTGAGCAAATCCCAAGGATGGTTGGTTTTTTAGTGATAAGCCACTCGGTAAACAACCAGGTTAGACCTCCGAGTGCAGCTGCAGTGTTGGTGTTGAGAAAGGCTTGAGCAGCAAGACCGTTTGCTACAACTGCGCTTCCGGCATTGAAACCAAACCAACCGAACCACAGAAGTCCAGTTCCTATAACTACTAAGGTCATGTTGTTAGGGATAAGTAAAGGTTGCTTTCTTTTACCAAGGATGAGTGCTCCAACCAAGGCTGCAATACCGGCGTTAATATGGACTACTGTTCCCCCTGCGAAGTCAAGAGCACCCAATTTAGCGAGAAACCCATTACCCCATACCCAGTGAGCTACGGGGACATAAACCAGGCTCATCCAAAGGATTAAAAATATGGTCCAGGCAGAAAAGCTTATCCTTTCAATGTAGGCTCCAGATATCAAAGCTACAGTGATTGCCGCAAAGGTAAGCTGGAAAGTTGCGAAAAGAAGTTCAGGTATGGTGCCTTGAAGAGAGCTAACTCCCACACCAGAAAGGAAAGCCTTGTCCAGGTAGCCAATAATTCCTGCAATATCATCGGAGAAGGTTAAGCTATATCCGTAAACAACCCATAAGAAGCTTACAAGACAGTAAGTAAACAAACTCATAGCTATCGTGTTTAAGACATCCTTTTTCTTCGCAAGCCCACCATAAAAAATAGCAAGACCAGGGACGGTCATGAGCATAACCAAGGCTGTAGAAACAAGCATCCAAGCCGTATCTCCAGTGTCAAGCTTTGGCGGAGGAGAATCTTGAGCTAAAACTTGTAAAGGTGATGCTAAAATCATGGTAAAGAAAAGTGGAAGGAAACCAATTAAGTTGAAGACAAACCTTTTCAACATAGCTTACCCACCTCCTGTATAGATTTGATGTTTTCTAACAGCTTAATGTAAAGTTTACTCCAGCTACAAATGTATTATCTAAATGTCCGTTAGGGTTATAGGAGTTCCCATCTATAGTCCTTCTTGCCTTAGAAGAAAGCGGGAACCAATACTGAATGGTTGGTTGAAGGGTGATGTTCTTTTGGATAGGATAGGTTAACCCAACTTGAAGTTTCCCATCATGGAGGGCGCTATACTTTTTTCCAGTATAATCGCCCGTGCTTCTTTCGTATGTTTTCCAATACTTACTATCTCCCGTAAAATAACCGAAGGATGCAGAAAGGTCTGCAGTAATTTTTTGGTATACGGGAGTAGAATGAGAAAAGCTAAGATTAACATAGGTGCCAGGATAGGTTGAAATGTCTCTGTAAACTGTTAAGGTAGGTTTTGAGATGATGTCATAGGATAGACTTAAGAAAACCTCTTCTGTTTCATCAGCGTATTTAGTTCCATAATAGATGTAGCCACCGGTTAATGAAAGATTATTTAGAGTATAGGTATAACTAAGAGTAAGGTCTATTTCATTAAAACTTTTCTTTCCGGGTCTATCAGGTATAAAACTTTGAGTAGGATGTTCACTGGTGTCAATGTTTCCCCAAAGATTAACTGAAAAATTCTTATAGTTTAAGGTTAAAGACGGTTGAATGACCAAGCTATCATCGCTCATTTCATAACCACGGAAGACATATTTATTATAAAGTCCTGTAGAGAATGAACCGCTGATGTTGTTAGCAGAAGCCTGATCTTCTGCTTTAGCTGAAAAGGTAAGAAGAGACGATCCTAATGTGGCAAGAGCAATAAACTTTTTCCTCATGCTATGCCTCCTTTATCTAAACTGTATGTTTAGTATCAACTAGCAATTTTTATGCCAAAATTTTTTCTTTTAGAGACCAAGGGTTTATTCGTTGTTTAAAGCTTAGGATTAGCCTTAAATAAAGGACAAAAAATTATCTTTCCCTAACTTCTCTCTAATTTTTTAAGACAACTTCCTATTACATCAATGTCTTTTTGGACAAAATTGTAAAAATTTTTAGGGATAGCTATAAAGAATTAATACAGTAAATTAAGGAACCATTGTGAAATTTTTGAACAAAATTGTGCATTTAATAACTTTTGGGATTTTTTGAATTTCCCACCTAATTATTCACTTAATAGAATTTATTAAAAAAGCCTATCAGGATGAATTGATAAAAATAGATTATGTATTAGTTTTAACAATGGGTTATCCAGTAGGGAAGCCCGGTTCTACAAATCTTATAAGAGTAATAAAAGGATTTAGAAAACTGGTTAGAAGCAGAAAGGATTGTTCTTTCAAAATACGGACTCTTAGAACAAAAGGAAGCTTCTATAACCGAAACCGGCAAAGAGGAAAAACCTAAAAAGGGTAGATGCGGTAGAAAATCTGAAGGCAGGCAGTGCGGTAAAGGAACTAAAAAGGAGAAAGGCAAAAAGTCTTAGAAAAAAATATTTGGACGGTTTTTGAACCTTGCAACTTTGGTCAACGGGGAGGCCGACGGGACTCGAACCCGCAACACCCGGGGCCACAGCCCGGTGCTCTACCATTGAGCTACGGCCTCCATCTTCTCAAAATTAAAAATATACCAATTGCTTTAAATTTCAAGAAGATTACATTATTGAAGCATGAGTAGGCTCTACCTCAAAGAAAAGGACCTCCCTTTTTATCCAAACTGGCAGGAAATCTTCGAAAACTCAAACCCCATCTATGTTGAAATTGGGGTTGGCAAGGGCGATTTTATTTTTGAGATGGCAAAGAACAATCCACAGGTCAACTTCGTAGGTGTTGATTACTCAAGAGAAGTTTTAAGAAGCGCGCAAAAAAAATAGAAAGGGCTCAACTTATAAATGTTAGGTTCATCCCGATGGAAGGGGCAAAGTTCCTTTGCAAAGCCTTCACCTCTGGGGCAATCTCTGGGTTCTATCTAAACTTCCCTGACCCTTGGATAAAAAGAAAGAAGGCTAAAAATCGCTTAGTAAACGAGTCCTTTCCATGGTTATTAGCTGATAGGTTAAAACAATCTGGCTTCTTTCGCATGGCAACGGATTACAAGCCCTACATCGAACAAACTGTTGAGTTTTTCTTGAAAACAGGAGCCTTTGCCCCTCTCTGGGAGGAAGTTATAAGAACCGAAGTAGAAGACTTCTATCCTACAAAGTATGCAAAAAAATGGATTTCTTTAGGTGAGACATTATACTTTACAGGTTTTAAAAAAATAAAAAGAGTTGATCTTCCAAACTGGGTAAAAGATTATTATACTTTATTAAAAATCTAGGGGGATGAGCTCTTGCCCATTGTTAACATCCTAAAGCTAAATCAACATCTGGATTTCAAGAAACTCTATGAAACCTTACCAAGGGGGATTATCTATCAAAAAGAGGAAAACTTGGTTAAAGTTCTTGATGTCTACTTTAAAGATGATGGCATGCTTGTTGACCTATTAGTCAAAGAAGGCTCCCTAAAGGAACAGTTTTTTATTTTTATTTCACCTTATCAGAAGGACGGCATTATTTTAACTTCTCATGAGGCAACGCCCCCTGAGCCAACGGACCTTGTTCACTTAGCCTTTGTGTTGCTTTGTAAAGAGGTTTTAAAGGTTTATCCGTCTGCCCACATTCTTAAAACAACCTGCAAGGAAAAGTTATTAAAGAAGTATTTGAACTTAACATGTTAAAAAAGGTTCTGCCAATCCTAATAGTTTTAGTGCTCTTTGTAGGATTAAGCCTTTATTTTTTCAAGAAACAAGAGAAACCAAGAGGGTTATTGATCCTTCATGGTCGGGTTGAGGGAAAGGAGATAAACATAGGCTCTAAGGTTCAGGGGCGGATAATTCGTCTGTATAAAAGAGAGTCAGACCCTGTGAAGAAGGAGGAGCTTCTTGCTGAGCTTCGTCCGGACGAATACCTTGCCATGTTGTATTCTGCTCAAAAGGAGGTCCAGGCTGCGGAAGAGACAGTCCTGATGGCTCAAAGCTATTTGCTTAAGTATCAAGCAAATGTTGAGCAGGCAAAAAAAGACCTTGAAAGGTATAGAGCCCTATTTCAAGAGGGCTTAGTCTCAAAAAGGGACCTTGAGATTGCGGAGCTTAACTACATATCTGCCTTAGCTGAGTTAAAAGTTAACGAAAGGTATGCAGCCCAAGCCAAGGCTAAGCAATCTTCGGCTTTACAAAGGCTAAAAGAAGTAGAAGTTTACTTCAGGGAGACAAAGATTTACGCCACGGCAGACGGAGTAATTCTTTCAAAAGTTGCTGAAGAGGGAGAGGTTGTAAACCCCGGACAGGTTATCTATAATATGGTCGACCTAAACAAGCTTTACATCAAGGTATACATCCCTGAACCAGAGCTCGGAAAAGTTAAGCTTGGGCAACAAGCAAGGGTTTATGTTGATGCCTACCCTGATAGATACTTCAACGGGACGCTAACCCGGGTGTATGAGCAAGCAGAGTTCACTCCTAAGAACGTAGAAACTAAGGACGAAAGGGTTAAGCTTGTCTTTGGAGCTGAGGTCTCTGTTGAAAACCCTGAAGGGCTACTAAAGCCTGGGATGCCAGCAGATGTGGTTCTAAAGGTAGACCCTAAGGCAGAATGGATAAAGCCTTAGATAAAGGAGTAGATAGCCCTGTTATCAGGGTAGAAGGGCTTACTAAGTATTACCACAAGAAGGTTTCAGCGGTAGATAATGTCTCGTTTGAAGTAAAAAGGGGAGAGGTTTTTGGGTTAATAGGACCTGATGGAGCGGGCAAAACAACCGTTCTTCAAGTGATCGCAGGTGTTCTAAAACCTACATCAGGAAATGTATTTGTTTCTGGGGTTGAGGTTACGAAAGACCCAGAAAGAATAAAACCTTTCATAGGCTACATGCCCCAGGGGCTTGGATTAAACCTTTACGATAATCTGACAGTGGAAGAAAACATAAACTTCTTTTGCAGCCTAAGGGAAATTCCGGATGAGGTTTTCCGCCAAAACAAGGAGCTACTTTTAGAGATAACAGGGCTTAAGCCCTTTCTGTCAAGGCAGGCAAAGGCGCTTTCAGGCGGGATGAGGCAAAAGCTCGCCTTGGTCTGCACCCTTCTTCATCTACCTAAGATAATCTTCCTTGATGAGCCAACGACCGGTGTTGACCCCCTCTCTCGCCAAGAATTCTGGAAGATAATTCACACCTTGGTTCAGGAAAAGGGTCTTACAGGCATTATAACCACCTCTTACCTGGACGAAGCTGAGCGTTGCCATAGGATAGCCCTTATGTTCCAAGGAAAGATCATTCTTCAGGGAAGGCCCGAAGAGTATCCAAACCTTGAGGAGGCTTTTATACAGAGCATATCAAGCAGGACAAAATCAAGTGGGGCGGAAAAGCCAATAAACTTAGAAAAACCTCCTTTAACAACGGGTTCAACGGAAAAGCTTATTGTTTGTAAAGGTTTGAGCAAGCTCTTCGGAGATTTTCGAGCCGTTGAAAGAGTTAGCCTTGAGGTAGAGAAGGGAGAGGTCTTTGGGCTTCTTGGTCCAAACGGGGCTGGTAAAACCACCTTAATAAAGATGATGTGCGGGCTTTTAGAACCAACTGAAGGAGAAATTCTCATCGCAGGACATAATGTAAAAAAAGAAAAGGCTAAGTTATGGCAAAACATAGGCTACATGTCTCAAAGGTTTTCCTTGTATAAGGACCTCACAGTGATGGAAAATGTTAGACTTTATGCGGGATTGTATGGGGTAAGGAGAAAAGACTTTTCTAGTTTGCTTGAGAAGCTTGGGCTATTTCCGTGGAAGGATAGGCTTGTCAAGGATATCCCCTTTGGCATCAGACAAAGAGTAGCCCTTCTATGTGCTGTCCTTCACGAACCGCTTGTTGTTTTTTTGGATGAGCCAACTTCAGGAGTTGATCCCTTAGCAAGGAGAACCTTTTGGGAGATCATTTACCGCCTTTCCAGAGAAGAAGGGATAACGGTGATCCTGTCCACCCACTACATGGATGAGGCAGAAAACTGCTATAGAATTGGGCTTATGAACAGAGGAAGGCTTATTGCCCTTGGAACGCCTGAGGAAATAAAGAAGGGAGCTGAGGCTATCTCAGGGAAGCTCTTACAGATTAAGTCTCCACTTTTTAGAAAGGTTTTTAGTCTTCTAAGAGATAGGTTTGCAAACCTTTCCTTATGCGGAAGCAAGATTTACTTAAGAACTTTCACACCTGATGAAGACCGCGAAAGAATAATCAAGCTTTTTGAGGAAGCCGGGATAAAGGATTATCAGATTGAACTTTCTCTTCCGCCCCTACAGGAAGCCTTCGTAGATTTTATTCTTAACGACATGAAAAGGGGGCAAAATTAAGCAATGCTAACCAGATTTTCGGGCATGGTGAAAAAAGAATTTTCTGAGCTGATAAAGGATAGGCTTTATCTTACCTTTGTATTTTTTGTGCCCTTGATAGTTCTTTTTATGCTTGGTTATGGATTAAACTTTGATGTAAAGGGTTTGCCTTTAGCTTTTCTTGATTATGATAAAAGCAAGCTAAGCAGAGAATACATAGATAGCTTTGTTAATTCTGAATACTTTAAGCTTTACGCTTTGGTTGACAATTATGAAGAAGCCTTTCACCTTATGTATTCGGGTTTAATCAGGGCTATCATAGTGATTCCCCAAGATTTCTCTCAAAAGCTCTATAAGGGAGAAAAAGCTGAGGTGCAGATGCTCGTTGATGGAACCTATCCCAGCAGGGCTGAGGTGGTAAAGGGCTACTTGACAGCCATAAACGCTCTTTTTAATCAAAGGCTCCGTGAGGGCAAAGATAATATGAGACCGCCGTTTGATATAGAGACGCGAGTTTGGTATAACCCGGGGCTTGAGAGCAAGAATTTTATCATGCCAGGGATGTTGGTTACTACCCTTTGTTTTTATCCGGTCATCCTTGCTTGCCTACTACTGGTAAGGGAAAAGGAGCTTGGTAGCATCCTAAACTACTATACCTCCCCAGCTAAAAGATGGGAGATCATCCTTGGCAAAGCTATCCCTTATGTTTTTGTTAGCTTTTTCACTTATTTATTGCTTTTTCTCATCACCGTTTTTGTTTTTAAGGCAAAGTTTATCGGGAATTTTTTCGTTCTTTCCTTAGCAAGCATTCTTTATTTATTTTGCACCGTTGGTCTGGGGCTCTTCATCTCAACGATAACTAAAACTCAGATAACTGCCATGCTTCTTGCTTTTGTAGCAACTGTCATCCCGACCTATGTTTACTCTGGTTTTCTTTATCCAGTTAGTAGTATGGAATTTAGCGGAAGGCTTATAAGCAGAATAATTCCCGCCACCTATTTTTTGGACATTGTAAGGGGTATATATCTGAAAGGGCTTCCCATATCTTACTTTCTACCAAACCTTTTTAGCCTTTCTATATACGCTCTTATTGTCTACACCGCAACCATCCTAAACTTTCGTAAAAGGAGGTAATTTCGATAATCCAGAAGGGAGGGTCTATTATGGAGAAGTTTTATAGGACCTTGCATCCAAGACCAGTTGTCCTCATCGGTAGCGGAAGCGTTAAAGCAGTAGAAATCAACTTTATGGCTTGCTCGTGGATTACTCCGATAGCTGAGGATGTGCCTTCTGTTGGCTTTGCCTGCGACAAAGAGCACTACACTCGGGAGCTCATTGATAAATACAGGCAGTTTTCAGTAAACATAACCGAAAACATAGACCTTATCTGGAAGGTGGGAACAGTTAGCGGTCGCGAATTGAATAAATTAGAAGCCTTTGATATTAAGATAGAGGTTGGCAAAGCCTTGGATGTTCCGCTAATTCTTGAGGCTTTCGCCAATCTTGAATGTAAGGTTATAGAAGAGGTTGAGGTTGGAGAGGTTATCTTTTACCTCGGTGAGGTAAAGAATTGTAGAGCTCAAGATTTTGACGATTATGGCTACAAAGAATTTTGGCGGGTTCCTCTTCACAAGGGAGGAAAAGCCTTCGTCTTTCCGGCGAAAAAGCTCTATTTTCCAGCAAAACAAAAATAAAAAAACAAAAAAATGCGCCTTCTTTTTTTGCTTAGAAAGGAGTTTTTACAGCTTTTTCGGGACAAAGTTTTGCTCATCGTTTTAATTTATGCTTTCACTGCCGTAGTTTATACTGGGGGGAAGGGTTTTAACCTTGAAGTCAGGAACTTTTCCGTCATTGTTTTTGACCTAAGCAAAAGCAAAGAAAGCAGGGAATTCATAGAAAAGCTCCGCAAGCCTTATTTTAAAGTTGTAGCCTATGTCCAATCAGACGAAGAGGTGGTTGATTGGCTTGATAGGGGCAGGGCTTCTATGGCTATCATCATTCCTCCTAACTTTTCCACCTTGGTAAAGGAAGGGAAAGGCAAGGTTCAGGCAATTGTTGACGGAACCATGTCCATGACCTCCACCATGGCCATCCTATATATTAACACCATTGCCTATGAGTATTCCTTAGAGCTTTTAAAGTATTCGGTTTACAAAAAGCAGTTGAAAATACCTGAGGTTGAGGCAAGGTTAAGAGGCCTCTTTAATCCTAATAACCTTAGCTCATGGTTTATGAGCCTCCTTGAGCTTTTTAACATGACGACTATGGTGTCGCTTCTCATAACCGCTTCAGCCTTGATAAGAGAAAAGGAACAGGGAACGATTGAGCAACTCCTAATCACCCCTGTGAAAACTTGGGAGGTGTTTTTAGCCAAAGTAATACCTACTGTTGTTATAATTGGTTTTCTATCTACGATGAACCTTCTCCTCATGGTAAAGGGTGTGTTCGGAGTGCCGATAAAAGGGAGCGTCTTAGAATTTTTTCTTGTCACTTGCCTTTATGTCTTTACTGTTTCTGCTCTGGGGATAACCATTGCCACGATGGTTGATAATTTTTCTCAAGCCATGATGGTTATTTTAGCCATCCTTGTCCCGATGCTTATGATTTCTGGAGCCTGGACGCCTTCTGAAGCTATGCACCCCGTGATAAGGGCTTTAAGCCTTCTTTCCCCTATGAGGTATTATTTGGAGTTTGGTTACGGAATTTTGCTAAAGGGGATATGTTTTTACTATCTTTGGAAGGATGTTCTTGGCATGATAGGGGTAGGAGGAATTCTTTTTGTTATCTCTTCCCTAAAATTTCGCCAAAGCTTTGCCAAGTGAAAAAATAGGAGAGACTTCCCCTTCCCTTTATTTAGGGTTTTGCCAAGTTTATAATTGAAGGAATGGCTAAAGAGGTTACAAGGTTCTTCGCAAAGAAAAAGGTAGCTAAGGCAACCTGTGAGTTCTGCGGGGAAGAGAAACCTCTTTGCTATGTTTGTCGAAAATGTGGCTTTACTCTATGCGCAGAGTGCTTAATGGCTGAACAAAATAAGTTTGTTTGCGCAAGCGCTGTTGCTTGGATCTGTCCTAACTGCGAAAACTGGGAAACACTTTAGAAAACGGTTTAGAGGTTAGGCGCCGATGGAAGTCTACATCAAATCCATTGTTGAACATTTTCTGCTCCTTTTGGAAAAGAGCGGCTATGCAGGAGTTTTCTTTCTTATGGCTTTAGAGTCAACCCTTGTTCCCATTCCGAGCGAGGTGATCATGCCCCCAGCTGGCTACCTTGCAAGCCAAGGGAAACTTTCCCTCGTTGGCGTGATCTTGGCTGGCACCTTTGGCTCCTTAGCTGGTGCCCTGACAAACTACTACTTAGCCCTAAAACTTGGGAGACCAGCCCTTCTTAGGTTCATCAGAAGGTATGGGAAGTATCTTCTCTTGACTGAAGAGAGTTTCAAAAAGGTTGAACACTTTTGGGGTAACCATGGGCACATCAGCACCTTCGTGGGGAGGCTCCTTCCCGGAACAAGGCATGTGATCTCTATCCCTGCAGGCTTAGCAAGGATGGCTCTTTTTCTTTTCAGTCTTTACACTACCCTTGGTGCCTTAATTTGGTGTGGCTTCCTTGCCCTCTGCGGATACTACTTTGGCAAAAACGAAGAGCTCCTAAAATCAGCCTTGCACAAGGGTTCATACGGATTAATCATAGGGGTTCTTGTTATCATAGCTCTCTATGTTTATTTTAAAGTTGGAAGAAAGAACCACTTCTAAAAATTGGCTAAGTAAGAGTAAAGCTCTTCTTCTGCCCTTTTAACTCCAAGCCCAAGCTCAACTTTAACTCCAAAGTGATTTAACCCAAGCTCAAGGGCTGAGATGGCGATAAGGAGGTCAAAGGGAGACTGGTCACCCATGTGGGTTATGCGGATGATCTTGCCTTTTAGAGCGTCTTGACCTCCCGCAAAGATTATACCCCACTTATCTCGCACGAATTTTAGAAAATCTCCGGTTGGCAAGCCGTAAGGAGCCTTTATTACCGTTAAAGACTCTGAGGGGGCATCAGGAAAAATTGATAACCCAAGGGCTGAGACGGCTTTTCTACAGGCAGAGCTAAGGGCTTGGTAATGGGCAAAGAGCCTCTCAAGGGTAAGTTCTTTGATCCGGTTTAGCATCTCCCTTAAGGCAATAAGGAGGCTCACTGCAGGGGTAAAAGCTGTTGTGTCTTTATCATAGGCTTTATCTTCTTTCGCTAAGCTGAAGTAGTATTTGGGAAGCTTTGAGCTCTTAGCAAGCTCCCTTGCCTTTTGAGAGAGGGCAATGAAAGAAAGCCCCGGAGGGAGGCTTAAAGCCTTCTGCGACCCTGCGATCAAAACATCTATCCCAAGCTCATCCATGGGAAGAGGATATACGCCCACCGCAGTTATTCCATCAACTACAAGAATTGTCTCTCTTTCTTTACAGAGGTTTGCAAGCTCAGGAACGGGATGTTTTACTCCCGTTGAGGTTTCGCAGGCTTGAACAAGTATTGCTTTTGCCGAAGGATGCTCTTTTAAAGCCCTTTCAACATCGGAAGGGTCAACGGCTTTTCCCCAGGGAACCTTTATGGTAATTGGGTTTAGACCGAAGGTTTCGGCAAGCTCTCTCCATCTTTCGCCAAACTTACCCCCTTCAACGACGATGACTTTATCTCCGGGAGAGAAAAGATTGGTTATCGCAGCCTCCATGGCTCCTGTTCCTGACGAGGCAAAAAAGTAGACCCTTTCTTTTGTTTGGAAGAGATATTGAAGCCCGGAGCGGATTTCTTTCAAAATTTCTGAAAACTCTGGCAACCGATGATGGGTCATGGGCTGAGCTTGAGTTAAAAGGACTTGAGGGGCAACGGGCACAGGACCCGGAGTGAAAAGATATTTCTTGCTGAGAAACTTCATTCCCCATCCTCCTTAGGTAGGATTAGTAAAAAACTAATTATACCCATAAAATAGCATAAATGCCAGTTAGTATAAGCTAATCCGTAGTGAGAGGTTCCTCTTTAAGGGTCTATCCCTTAGGCTCTTAAAGACAAAGAAAATGATGCTTCTTGCTAAACAAAAAAATTAGAGTAAATTTGATTTTAAAGTCTTTAAAGGAGGTTTTATGAGGTTGGCTAAAGAGCCTGTGTTAGGATTGATTTTATCCGGAATTTTATATCTTCTTTTAACTTTTAAAGAAAAGACCTTTCTTCCCGACAATTCCTTGATATTTAGTTTGGTAACTTTTATCTATCTTTTCGCCGGTGTGGTCTACTTAATTCATTGGATATTCAAATGGGAAAAAGGAGGTTATTTTGGGTCTGTCATAGCCTGGGCTGGGTTTATCGCTAACTTTTATGGCTTTATCGTCCGCTGGATACAGACCCATCAAACTGGCTTTGGATATGTCCCACTCTCCAATCTCTACGAATCTCTTGTGTTCTTTGGGCTTTGCGTAGCAGGGTTTTATCTCTTCTGGGAGCTTCGCTTACAAAGGAGGATCTTCGGAAGCTTGGTTTTTATACTAAATTCTCTGATCATGGCTTTTGCTACTTTTGTTACTGATTCCACGATCAAACCCTTGATCCCAGCTTTGAAGAGCAACTGGCTCATCGCCCATGTCATCACCTGCTTCCTTGGATACGGTGCCTTTGCTGTAGCCTTTGCCGTGGCTATCTTTTATCTTCTTAGCAACAATCAAACTTTAAAACAGTATCTGCCTGAAAAAGCCATGCTTGAAAGCTTTATCTACCGAAGCATGCTCTTTGGCTTCTTTTGGCTAAGCCTTGGGATAATAACCGGAGCCATCTGGGCAGACCAGGCCTGGGGTAGCTACTGGAGCTGGGACCCTAAGGAAACCTGGTCTTTCATAACTTGGCTAATCTATGCAGGCGGGATTCATGCTAAAATAATCAGAGGCTGGAGCGGAAAAAAGATAGCTTGGCTGAATGTAATCGGCTTTATTTCCGTTCTTTTTACCTACTTTGGCGTGAATTTTCTTCTTTCAGGACTTCATAGCTACGGGGGATTGAACTAACCAACCCTTTCGCCTAAAACCAAGGTTGAAGAAATGGCTTCCATAAAGAGCCCTAATACATAGTTATTGATAAGCTTTGCCTTGGTTGCTTTGCCAGGCTCTCCAAAGTAGATTATCTTCTTCGTTTTTAATCCAAAATCTTTATCTTAGCTTTATTTGCGTCCTCAAGGAACTTTTTAAGCCCGATATCAGTTAAAGGATGTTTTAGCATCTGCTCGATAACCTTGAAAGGAATAGTTGCAATGTGGACACCAAGGAGGGCGCATCTTCTAACATGGTCTACATGCCTTATGCTTGCAGCAATGATCTGGGTTTCTAATCCGTAAACATCGTAGAGCCGCACTATTTCTTCAAGAACGAGCATCCCGTCATACCCTATATCATCAACCCTTCCAAGGAAGGGAGAAACATAGGTTGCCCCAAGCTTTCCTGCAACAAGTGCTTGAAGAGAAGAAAAGACAAGGGTTACATTGGTTTTGATTCCTTCTACGAATAGAGCTTTTATAGCCTTTAGTCCCTCAGTTGTAAAAGGTATCTTTATCACTACATTGTCTCCCATTTTGGCAAGAGCCCTTGCTTCTTTTATCATGCCCTCTGCGTCTGTAGCGATGACTTCAAGAGAGACAGGTTTGTCTGGGATTTCCTTCAGGATTTCAAGGGCTGCTTCTTTCCATGGTTTTCCCGTTTGAGAAAGAAGGGTTGGGTTAGTTGTTACCCCGTCAAGAAGCCCCCATTCTTTAACCTTTCTAATCTCCTCAATCTTTGCCGTATCAACGAATATCTTCATCTTTATACCTCCCTTTGAAAGTAGTTTTTAAGCCTTAGGGCTTGTAGTCTTATAAAGCCTTCTGCATCCCTTTGGTCGTATCCGCCAGCTTCGTCAAAGCTTGCAAGGGAAGGCTTGTAGAGGCTATTATTGCTTTTTCTTCCAACGGGCATACAGTTTCCTTTGTAAAGCTTTAAACTTACTACTCCGGAAACCCTCTCTTGGGTGTTCTCAACGAAGGTCTTTAGCGCCAAGAACTCCGGGCTAAACCAGAAGCCATAGTAGATTAGCTCTGCTATCTTCGGCATGAGTTGATCCTTTAGCCGCATAACCTCTCTGTCAAGAGTTATCTGCTCTAAAGCCCGATGAGCAATGTGAAGTATTGTTCCCCCTGGTGTTTCGTATATGCCTCTGCTTTTTATCCCGACAAACCGATTTTCCACCATGTCTACCCGTCCGATGCCGTGTCTTCCGCCGATTTCGTTTAGCCGTGAGAGAAGCTCTGCCGGGCTTAAGGCCTCTCCGTTTATGGCGATAGGTTCTCCTCTCTCAAAAGTGACCTCAACATACTCGGATTTGTCAGGGGCTTTTTCAGGAGAAACGGTCAGAATAAACATGTCATCTGGTGGTTCTTGCCAAAGGTCTTCAAGGATCCCGCCCTCATAGCTTACATGAAAGAGGTTTGCGTCTATGCTGTAGGGTTTCTCTGGAGTTACAGGAACGGGGATGTTCTTCTCTTGAGCGTAGCGGATGAGGTCGCTTCTTCCCCTAAAATTCCATATCCTCCAAGGAGCAATTACCTTTAAGTCTGGGGCAAGGGCTTGGTAAGTGAGCTCAAACCTAACCTGGTCATTTCCTTTCCCGGTTGCTCCATGGGCTACGGCATCAGCTCCAAACTTCTTAGCTACTTCAACTTGGGCTTTGGCAATAAGTGGTCTTGCAAGGGATGTTCCCATCAAATACCAATCTTCATACCTTGCGTTAGCCTTTATGGCAAAAAACACATAATCTTTTACAAATTCTTCTTTCAAATCAAGGATGACTACATCCTTTGCCCCAACAGCTAAGGCTCTCCTCCTAACCTCTTCCCAGTCTTCCTTATGACCAAGGTCTGCGGTAAAAGCGATTACTTCCGCAGAGTAAGTCTCGATGAGCCAGTGAAGAATGACCGAGGTATCAAGCCCCCCAGAGTAGGCAAGAACAATCCTCTTTGGTTTATCTTGAAAGCCCATCCTTAACTCCTTTGGTTTTATTGCGTCTTGAAACCTTTCCTTTTTGTCACCCTTAGCCTATCCTACTTATCCCCTGAGCCTTTATTTGTTCTCCCCCGAACGAAGGGCTCCCTCGTTAAGCTCGGGACAACATAGAAAAAGGCTTCTACCCCGAGCGAATCGAGGAGTCTTTATCAAAAACCCCAAGCAACTTGCCAAGTAAATTTTACTTTAAAAAAGGGGTTATTCAACAACTTTAAACCTGTTTGACTCTTTTTCATAAAATGCTTAGAGATTGCTCCTTTGTGTCTACTTTTTTAAGAGCAAACACAGGAGGAAGGACACAAAGGAGGAGCAAGCGTCTGCTCATCAGCCTCTCCTACATATTGACAGCTTATCAACTCGGGTTAAGATTAAAACTAAATTTAAAGGGGATGGCGTCCCCCGTTAATCGCTCTGGTTCAAACTTTTAGGCCAGGGCTGATGACGCCTACCTTCCAAAAAAGTATAGTGTTAAAATTTGCTTTGGGAGGTAGGCGATGGAAGAGCTCTGGCTACAAGCTTTAATCTGGTTCACCTTAGCTCTAATCTCAAGCTTCATCTCCTTTAGGTTAGCCATCTCGGCCGCTCTTATTGAGCTCATAGTTGGCATCGTTGCCGGAAACACCATCCACCCTAAGGTCACACCCTGGGTAAACTTCTTAGCAAGTTTTGGTGCTGTCATCCTTACCTTCCTTGCGGGGGCAGAGCTTGAGTCTGAAGTTATCAAAGCCTACTGGAAAGAGTCTTTAGTGTTGGGCTTCATAAGCTTTTTTGCTCCTTTTTTAGGGGGTTGGGTTGTTAGCCAGTTCCTTCTTGGTTGGGACTTAAGGCAGGCTCAGCTTGCGGGGATCGCCCTTTCTACTACCTCAGTTGCCGTTGTCTATGCGGTGATGATAGAGAGCGGGCTTAATGAAAGACCACTTGGGAAGCTCATTTTAGCTGCCTGCTTTGTTACGGACCTTGGAACAGTGATTGCCCTTGGATTACTTTTTGCTGAAATCGGCTTTTATTTTTGGCTCTTTGCTGTCGTCACTTTGGTAGTCCTTTTTATCCTTCCGCCGATTACGAAAAGATACTTTGCCCTGGTTAAGAACCATCCAAGCGAGCCAGAAGTCAAGTTTATCTTTGTTATCCTCTGCGCCCTTGCGTTCCTTGCGGTGAAAGGGGGAAGCGAAGCCGTTCTTCCAGCCTATCTCGTAGGGGCGTTTTTGGCCAACCTTTTCTTAAAAAACAGGGAGCTTATTAAGCGCTTGAGAGCAGCAACCATTGCCCTTCTTACACCCTTTTACTTCTTGAAGGCAGGAAGCCTCGTTGACCTAAAGGCGGTTTTAGGAAGCCTGGGAGTCTTGGTCGTTCTCTTCTTAGCCAAAACGATAAGCAAATTCCTGGGGCTTTATCCCGCAGGGATGCTCTTTAAGTTTACTCCAAGATTAAACATGTATAACACTCTGCTTATGAGCACCGGTCTAACCTTTGGAACCATCTCCGCACTCTATGGCTTAAGAAACGGTATAATTGATAAGACCCAGTATTCTCTTCTTGTTGTGGCAATTATCCTTACGGCCATCATCCCAACGCTCATTGCCCAAAGCTTATTCTATCCACGAAAGGCAGACCTTGACAAGTTTGAAAAGAAGACCGAACAAAGGGGGTAAGACATGTTTAAAAAAATCCTTATAGGTTATGATGGCTATGAGGGATCGCTTTTAGCCTTGGAAAAGGGGCTACACCTGGCTGAGGAGCTAAAGGCTGAGGTCATTGTTCTCTCTGTGGCAAGCATACCAGAGTATGCTGAGACCCTATCCGAGGTTGAAGAGGCAAAGGAGCAGGCAAAGAAATACTACGCTGATGTGCTAAGCGATGTGGAAAGGCTTGTGAAGGGGAAGGACCTTAAGGTCCAAACCCTCATACGTTTTGGTAAACCGGCTGAGGTGATCCTTCATACTGCAGAAGAGATGGGGATAGACCTCATCATCTTGGGTCCAAGCAAATATTCTTACTTAAGAAGAAGGATTTTAGGGAGCACCGCAGACAAAGTGGTAGAAAGAGCCCACTGCTCCGTCCTTATAATGAAATAAGAAGGCTTAAAATCAATGTTTTTTAAATCCTACAAGGACCCCGAAGTCAAAAAAGCCCTATACTTTATCCTCCTCCTTAGTTTGGTTAGCCTCTTTGGAGACATGACCTATGAGGCGGCACGAAGCATCACTGGTCCTTACCTTCTATACCTTGGAGCGACCGCAACGGCGGTTGGCTTCGCCGCAGGGTTTGGCGAATTTGTTGGGTATGTCTTAAGGCTTATTTCAGGCTACCTTGCAGACCGCACTAAAAGATACTGGCTTTTTACCATCCTTGGCTACGGCATAAACCTTATAGCCATCCCAGCCTTAGCTTTAGCCTCAACCTGGCAGATAGCCATGATGCTCATCATTTTAGAAAGGTTTGGCAAGGCTTTAAGGGTTCCGGCAAGGGATACCTTTCTTTCCTACGCCACGATAAAGATAGGACGGGGAATTGGCTTTGGGTTGCATGAGGCTTTAGACCAAGTCGGAGCCTTGGTCGGACCCCTTATCGTCTTTTTAGTCTTTTACCTTGGCTTTGGCTACAAAGAGGCTTTTTCCGTTCTTTTAGGACCAGCCCTTTTAGCTCTAACCTTTCTTTTTATCGCCCGACTTCTCTTTGCAGTTCCAGCAAAGTTTGAAGCCGATACAAAGCAAGCACAAGTTTTAGAACAGAGGCTACCACGGGATTTTTGGCTCTATGCCTTTGGTATGGGCTTTTTTGCCTTTGGGTTCTTGGACTTTGCCCTCATAAGCTTTCACTGGCAAAAGGCTAAGGTCCTTGATAAGAACTTTATCCCCTTGCTTTACGCCTTAGCCATGGGTGTTGACGCCATCTCGGCCCTTATCTTGGGTTATCTTTATGACAGAATAAAGCTGAAAGTATTGCTTTTAGCCTTAGTTCTTTCTCTTTGGGCTATTCCTCTTTCTATCCTTGGGGATAAACTTTTGGTTATCCTTGGTGTTATCCTCTGGGGTATAGATCTTTCGGCTCAAGAATCGATCGTCCGTGCGGCAATTGCCGAGCTTGTCCCCAAGGAAAGGAGAGGGACTGCCTACGGTATCTTCAACGCCCTTTTTGGCGGGTTTTGGTTCTTAGGAAGCTTTTTCCTTGGCTTTCTTTATGATTACTCTCCGCTCTTTATGGTGGTTTGCTCCGTTGTTTTTCAAGCCTTGGCTATACCTTTTGTTATTAAGGTAAAAGTTCGGAAGTAAAGGCTGCGAAATTTAACACCTTGAATGGGCGACCTCTCGGTCGCCCTGGCATACCGTTTAATTATTCGTTCAGAATTCGGACGAGCTTAATGCTGCAGTAGAGGTCTTCTCCGGCTAAGGGTGGGTTTAGGTCAAGGGTAATTTCTTCGTCGATTACCTCTATTATCCTTGCCGGTATGGTTATTTCACCCTGAGGTGTGTCAAGGATCAAGGAAAGAAGCATGCCTGGTTCTGGCTCAACATCAAGCTCAAGCCCAGCCCTTGACACTGTCCGGACAAGGTTTTGGTCTCTTGGACCGAAGGCTTTATCAGAAGGGATGACGACCTCCTTTTCTTCTCCCTCGGACATCCCTACTACAGCCTCAGACAGACCGGGAATGATCTCCGGCGAGCCAACCTCGAACACAAAGGGCTCAGACTGATAGGTGTCCTCAAACACCTCACCCGAGCTCGTCTTCCCAACTAAATGAATGCTAACTACATCACCAACCTGCACTTTACGCATAACCGTAACTCCTTGTTAATTTTGATAGAAGACGAGACCTTAGAGGATAGGACTCTAAGAACTCGGAGCTTCTACCTAAGTGGTTAAGCTAACACAGAAGTGATTTTTTACAAGAGGGATTATAAAGAGGTTAGGACAACCAAAGCAAAGCACATGATCCCAAGCTTATCCTTTTGGAAGATTAAACCTTCAGTTGTTCGGGCTTTAAGAGAAATTCTATCTTCAGGAAGGTTTAAGAGCCGAGCCAGATTTTTCTTCATCTTTACATAATAGGGAGAAAGCTTTGGCTCATCAGCAACAATGGTAAGGTCTATCTGGTCTACTTTGTATCCCTTTTCATGGAGCTTGTTTAAAGCCACAAGAAGGAAGAAGCTACTTTCTCTGTCCTTGAAGACTGGGTCTGTGTCTGGAAAAAGTGTTCCAATGTCAGGGAGTCCTCCAGCTGAAAGGAGGGCATCCGTTAGGGCATGAAGCACCACATCTCCGTCTGAATGCCCAAGGAGCCCCTTATCATGCTCAATGGGAATACCAGCAAGGACAAGCCTTCTTCCCCGAACTAAAGGATGGACATCAAAGCTAAAGGCTATTTTCATAGTGCCAACAGCTTAAGCCGGCGGTGGGGATCGAACCCACGACCTGCGGATTACGAATCCGCTGCTCTACCGCTGAGCTACGCCGGCAAAGCTTACAACTTTAAATTTAGTTTAGCTTCTTGAATTTTCAAATCTATAGTTTGTTTTTTTACTTACCACCGCAAGGATGACTAAAAGGCTCAGGATACCCAAGATAAAAATCCGAGCAAACCATTGATTGGTTGATGCGGAAAGAATAGCATCAAGCTGAGTAGTAATCCAAAAGTAGCCAATGAATAGCAAAAAGAGAGGGCTTACAATTCCTGTTAAATAAACAAATCCTTTTGGCAATTTGATAGCTGTATCTCTGGTCAATTCCTGATAGAAATTTTTAGGTCCAAAAATCCAGATAAAAATAACTATTTCAACTAAGGCAAACACTAAAAGAAGCAGGGAGCCTGCCCAAAAGTCAAGCTCATCGAGAAAGGTAGGCACAAGGGCTGAAAGATGAGCACCAACTATAACAAACAGCATGCTTAAGGCTACTGAATTTTTATGACTTAATTTTAATTCCTCTTCAAAGAAGGCAACTAAAGGTTGAATTAAAGCTAAGGATGAGGTAAGGGCGGCGATGAAAAGAAGGGAAAACCACAAAAAGGCTAAGATTTCTCCTAATGGAAGGTTCATAAGAATGGCAGGCATGGTCATAAAGCCTATACGGAAGGTTCCTTCCTTTGCAAGCTCTGGCACAGCAAGAGCTCCAAACATAGCAAAGGCTGCTGGGATAGCAATGCTTGCCCCAATAACAAGCTCAACAAACTCGTTTATGCCCGCAGTATAAAGACCTGCTTTTACCACATCTTCCTTTGGCTTCACATAGCTTGCGTAAGTTGCTATAGCTCCCATTCCTAAGGAGAGGGTAAAGAATATCTGACCAGCGGCTTCAACCCAGACCATAGAGTTTGAAAGACCCGAAAAATCAAGGGAATAGATAAACTTCAAACCATTAAGACCAGAAAAATTATTGGCGCTTAAAGAAACTGCTCCAAGGATTAATCCCATGATTATTAGGGCTGGCATTCCGATTTTAGCGGTAAGCTCAATACCTTTCATGACTCCTCGCTGAAGAATTATCCAGTTTAAAATAAGAGTTATCCAAAAAAAGAGAAGGGCTACACTTGAAGGCGAGGTATACCAGCGAAAGAATTCTACATAAGGAGCCATGGCTAATTTATAGTCCGAGGAAAGAACAGGCTTAGGAAGCTTCCCAACAAGGGATAAAATAGCAAAACCCAAGGTCCAAGATTCAATCCAGATGTAATACATCACGATTAAGATAGGAATGGCAACTCCGATAGAACCTAAAGCCCTTGCCCATCGAGCTTGCTTAAAAAATTGCCCCATAATCCCAGGCATCGACCCATGTCCATAACTTCCTGCATACCTTCCAACGACCCATTCAATAAGCATAACCGGGAGCCCGAGCAAAAGAAGAGATATAAAATAGGGCACCATAAAAGCACTGCCACCATAAAGAGCCGCTTTAGAAGGAAACCTTAAGATATTTCCTAAACCTACCGCATTACCCGCGGCAGCTAAGATCATTCCAATTCGTGTGCCCCAGCTTTCACGCCCCTGCATAACTCATACCAGGTTTTTTCTATGCTAAATATTCGAAATCTGTTGCATCTTTTCTTTAATCCGTTTAATGATAACATGGGCGGTGTTGAAAGCAACCTGTATGCTACCTTTGGGAACAGCGATATCTCCCGCTAAGAAAAGACCAGGGATGTTTGTTTCAAAGTGTTTATCCACTTTTGGTCTACCTTCCAGGTCAAACTCAACGCCGATATACTTCAAAAATCCCTTGGGACTGCTCCCACCAAGGCAGTAGTAGACAAAATCAAAAACATCGCTTGAGCCATCCTTAAAGTGAACCCTTACCCTATCTCCTTCAGCGCTCAAACCCTCGATGTCTGTCCCAAGCATTAGCTTAATCTTTCCTTCGTTGGCTTTTTCTTCAAGCAGGGAAAGATTGACCGGGTTTATGCGGAAAAACTGAGGTCTACGGTAGGAAAGATAGACTTCACAGTTTTTGCAAACAAAGATTGCGTTCTCAGCTGCTGTGTCCCCTCCTCCAACTACTAAAACTTTTCCAGAAGCTGGGCAGAGGGAAGGAGGCTCAAAGAAGACTTTATCTTTTACCTCCTTTGGGATGGGATAGTCGGGTTTTTTCGGCTGACCAAAAATGCCTATAGCCACAACCACAAAATCGGCTAAAAACTTAGGCTCTCCCTTAACCTTTACCTCAAAGACCTCGCCTTTTTTGCCTATCCAGTTGACCTCCGAATTAAAACGAATGTCGAGCTTATACTCAGACGCTATCCTTTCCATCCTTTTTAGAAAATCTTCTTTGCTTTCCGTTTCAAAGCTAAGTTTCCCAATGGGAGCTACATCTACCCCACGATAGACGGCATCAACCCTTTTTCCAGGGCGGTAAAGCCGAACGATGGTATCGCAGATGTAGTCTGTCTTTTCAAGGATAACTGTCGGCTCTATCCCTTCTTCCTTGGCTTCAACCCCGCAGGCAATCCCCGCTGGACCTGCCCCAACCACTAAAACTTTTACCCTCTCCATTGTTTGCCTCCTTGCTCTCTAAGTCTTTATTTAGGTCTATTAAACCATTGCCAAGTATGACTTATTATAGTTTCCAGGTCGTCATACTCAGGCTCAAAGGAGAGCATCTCTTTTATCTTATCCACCTTGGCGATGAGCATCGGTGGGTCGCCTGGTCTCCTTGGTCTTTCTTTAACAGGAAAATTTATGCCAGTAACTTTTTTCGCTACTTCAACTACCTCCCGCACAGAATAGCCCCTTCCGTATCCGCAGTTAAAAACCTCGGATACTGAGGTCTCAAGAATGAATTTTAAGGCTAAAAGATGGGCTTTAGCTAAGTCCATGACATGGATGTAGTCTCTTACGCAGGTTCCATCTTTCGTGGGATAGTCTGTGCCGTAGATTTCAAGGTAGGGAAGCTCTCCTTTTGCCGCCTTCAAAGCCCTTAGTATCAAGTGGGTTGGCTGTTTATAGGTTGGTCCGACTTCCCCCTCAGGGTCAGCACCAGCAACGTTGAAATACCGCAAAGATACATACTGAACCTCGGCGGCATCTGCCATATCTTTAAGGACCTGCTCCACCATAGCCTTAGTTCGACCGTAGGGGTTTATGGGGTTAAGGGGTGCTGTCTCAGGCACGGGTATAATTTCAGGGATTCCATAGACAGCCGCCGAAGAGGAAAAGAGAAACTTTTTTATCTTAGCCCTTTGCATGGCAGAGAGGAGATGTATCGTTCCGGAAACATTGTTCTTGTAGTAAAGAAGGGATTTTTCTACGCTTTCTGGAACGACGATAAAAGCGGCAAAATGCAGGACCACTTGGGGCTTAAACTCAGATAGAACTTGAAAAAGAGCTTCCTCATCTAAAAGGTCTACCTTATAATGCAACCCCCACTTTAGGTTTTCTCCTGCGCTGGTAGAAAGATTGTCCAAAACCGCCACATCATAGCCTTCTTTAAAAAGAAGCTTCAGCACATGGGAACCGATGTAGCCTGCTCCTCCAGTCAAAAGGACTCTCATGGGTAAATTTTCTCCATTTAAGATAGATTTTCTTTAGAAAAACTCCTCAAAGTTTTAAAAATTAAGCTTAAATCAAACATTTCTCGTTGTTTTTAACATGTTTCCAATTCTTTGCAACATGTTAAAATATTTTTTACTAACAAGATGAAAAGACCTGTTTGGGTTGAGCGCCCGCTTGATAAGGAGAAGTATTTAGTCTTTTTGAGGGAAGGGGGGCTTTCGCCTTTCTTAGCAAGCTACTTAGCTCGCAGGGGCTTTGAAGACCTTCATTCAGCCTATAGGTTTCTCTTCCCAAGGCTTGAGGATTTTGCCTCTCCTTTTTTAATTCCAGACATGGAGCTTGCGGTCAAACGATTAGAGACCGCTTTGCGCACAAACGAAAGGATTGGTCTCTACGCCGATTCTGACGCAGACGGGATCCTTGGTGCCTTCATCCTCTACGATTTTTTAAGTAAATTGATGCCTGAAGAAAACCTCGTTGTCTACTTTACAGACAGGCTACACAAGGGCTACGGTTTTCATCCCCAGTCTATCCCCTACTTCAAAGCTCAAGGGGTAAGTCTTATCCTCACTATCGATGTTGGCGTTGCGGACGGAGAAACGGTTGAGCTTGCGAAAGGAGCAGGTCTTGATGTCATCATCACCGACCATCATGAATTTCAGAACCTTCCCCGGACGATAACCATCACCGGAAAAAGAAGTCAATGCGAAAGCCTCTATCATCTCTGCGGAGCAGGGGTTGCATTTCAGCTCCTAAAAGCCCTAAGGAGTTATCTCTTTCAACAGGGTTTTTTTGGGACAAAAGATATGCTTCATAAGCTAAGACCCTATTTAGAGATTGCCGGGCTTGCCACGCTTGCAGACATGGTGCCCCTTGTGGGAGAAAATAGGCTTATCACCTACTTTGGTTTCAGGGAGCTTGAGAGGTCATCCTTCCCAGCTCTTAGGGCTTTACTTTCCGACCTACGGTATGGGATAACCGAAAGGGACATTCAGCTTTCTATCATCCCAAGGATCAACGCCTGTTTTAGGTTCGGTCGCCCAGAGCTTTTTTTCAATTTCCTGAAGGAAAAAGACGAGACCAAAATCAGCCTGCTTCTTAAAGAGATAGACAGCTTGAACGAGGAAAGAAAGAGCCTTTCTGCAAGCCTTTGGGAAAGGGTTTTAGAAAGGCGAAAAGAGGCCGAAAGAGAGAGCTTTGTGCTTCTTTTTGATGAAGGTCTTCCTAAGGGGCATCTTGGGGTTCTTGCCCAGAGGCTTAAGTCCCAAACAGGGAAACCTGCCATAGTCCTAACAGCTGACAAAAACGGAACCCTTGTTGGTTCAGCAAGAAGCCCAGAAGGCTTAAACCTTTTAGCCCTTCTTATCCGTCGGGAGGACCTTTTTGTCCAGCTTGGAGGGCATGCCTTAGCCTTTGGCTTAAAGATAGAAAAGGATAGGCTTGGTGAGCTAACATCTTATTTGGAAGAAAGCTTAAAGGGCTATGTGCCTCAAGAGCTTGAGCTTATCTATCTTGACTATGAGGGCAGGGTTTCTGAGTTTCTCGAGGAGGAAAATCTCTTAGCTCTTAGGGAACTTCCGCCTTATGGGATGGGTCATGAGCCTCCGATGGTGCTTTTAAAGAAGTTTGAAGTTAGAGAAATCAAGCCTCTTAAGGAAAAACATTGTGAAATTTGGCTCAAGGATGGTTTCCGAGAGGTGAGGGGGGTTTTTTTTAACAGGCAAATGGAAAGGGAGCCCATTCTCCTTGTCTGCGAGCCCTACATCAATAGCTTTAGCGGAAGCCTTGAGTTTAGGGTAGAAGACTATAAAGATGAGCTTGAATGAACCCTCTTTGAACATAAGGACCATCAAGGAAGAGGAGGAATATCGGTATCTCTCCCCCTATGCTTGTCCGGCACGGGAGAGCCGAGGAAGGCTTCGTCCTGAGCCTGAATGTGAGGTTAGGACCTGTTTTGAAAGGGACCGAGATAGGATCATTCACTCTAAAGCCTTCCGTAGGCTAAAGCACAAGACGCAAGTGTTCTTAGCCCCGAGGGGAGACCATTTTCGCACAAGGTTAACCCATACCTTAGAGACAGCTCAGATCGCAAGAACTATAGCTAAGGCTCTTCGTCTAAATGTAGATTTGACGGAGGCTATAGCCCTTGGGCATGACCTTGGTCATACTCCCTTTGGGCATGCTGGGGAGGAAGTGTTAAACGAGCTCCTACCGGGTGGTTTTAGGCATTATGAACAGAGCGGAAGGGTAGTTGACCTTTTGGAAAGGGAGGGTCAGGGTTTGAACCTTACTTTAGAGGTCCGGGACGGGATCGTTTCTCACTCCAAGGGGAAGGGTCCAATTTTGAGCAAAGACCGAAAGCCCCTAACTCTGGAAGCCGAGGTAGTTAGGATTTCTGACATCATAGCCTATGTAAACCACGACATAGATGACGCCATCCGGGCTGGTATTATCTCAAACGAGGAGCTCCCTGATTTGGTAAAAAGGGAGCTTGGGGAGACCCATTCCAAAAGGATAGACACCTTGGTAAAAGGGGGAATCTATCCTACGCATTTCGCAGGAGGAAAGGAGATCTTAGTTGATGAAAAGAAACTTTCAGCCCTTTATGTGCTGAGAGATTTTCTTTTTGAACGGGTCTATCAAGCAAAGGTTGTGAGAAGGGAGCTTGAGAAGGCCAAGTGGATCCTTTATCGACTTTTTGAATACTATATGGAACACTTTGAGGAGATAGAGTATCTTGTTAAAATGAAAAGCATCTTACCCCATGAGCCGAAGGAGCGGCTTGTTGCTGATTATATTGCCGGCATGACCGACCGTTTTGCCCTGACACAGTATCAAGAATTTTTCCTGCCAAACCCCTGGGTATAGGATGAAGAAGATGAAAAGGATAGGCTGGTTTACTACAGGAAGGGATGAGGCCGCCCTCCTCCTTCTTGAGATAGCTTACCGGAAAATTAAAGAGGGCTTTCTGCCCTTAGAGATTGGTTATGTTTTTGTAAGTAGAGACCCTGGGGAGAGCGAGCCTTCGGATAGGTTGATCCGCTTTGCTAAGGAGGAAATGGGATTAAGGGTCGTTACCTTCTCTGCTAAGAAATTTATGCCCAAGTTAAGACACACAAACTTAGAGGAATGGAGAAAAAAATACCATGAAGAGGTCTATAAGCTCTTGCCAGAAGAGGTTGATTTTGGGATGCTTGCTGGTTACATGTGGATTGTGTCGAAGGAGTTTTGCGAAAAGATACCTCTTTTAAATCTTCATCCAGCTTTACCAGGAGGACCTAAGGGGACTTGGCAAGAGGTAATCTGGCAGCTCATCAGCGCAAGGAGCTCAGAAACTGGAGTGATGATCCATAGGGTAACGCCTGATCTTGACGAAGGACCACCCCTTACCTTTGTGCGCATCCCTATAAGAACTGCGGACTTTTTACCATTTTGGGAGGAAGCGGAAAGAATCCTCTTGAAAAAGCATCTAAGCGGGCTAAAAAAAGAGGAAGGAGAGAAAAACAAGCTCTTTCTCAAAATCAGGGAAGAGGGGGTAAAAAGGGAGTTGCCTTTGATAGTGCTTACTTTACGGGCTCTTGGGGAGGAAAGAATAAGCTTTGATTCGCCTAACCTACCCCTTGACCTAACTCCAGAGGTGAAGGAATATTTAAAAAACGAAAATTGACTTTGGAGGCAGGATAATGAAGCGCTACCTTATCTTGATCTTTCTTTCAAGCTTACTTTCCGCCTGCGTTGAAGATACATCAACCCTTAAGGTGGGGCTTATAAACCTTGAAAGCAGGCTAAACATCCTGGAAAACCGGGTGGCAAAGCTTGAAAACGACACCCAAGCCCTTGAAAGCAGGATCACTAAAGCGATAGTAGAACGGCAGTCCTTTATCGTTTCTGACCTTGAAGAGGTAAAGAAAGAGCAGCTTAGGCTTCAGGCTCAGCTTGAGGACCTAAGCTACAAGCTTGAGGGCAAGGAAAGGGAAGAAAAGGAGACAAGAGAGGACCTGTTAACCAGGGTTTCCGCTCTTGAGCTAAGACTAAAGAGAATTGAGAGTCTTGTTCAACCTTCAAACGAGACGGCTATTCAAAATGCCACCACCCAGAATGCCACTTCAAACCAAACGGTAGTTCAACAACCAGAAGTGCAAAAGGAAAAGCCAACATCAGAGCCCCCAAAGGAAAAGCAAACATCCGAGCCCCAAAAGGAAAAGCAAACAAACGGTCTTCATGCTGAAAAGTCCACCCCTAAACCTCAAGAAAAGACAAAGCTGCAAGAGGTGCCAAAGAACCTTAAAGAGGAAGACCTCTTTCAGCAGGCTTATCTTTATTTTCAAAAGGGAGATTATCGTTTAGCCAGAAGCTACTGGGAGGAGTATCTAAAGAGATATCCCAAGGGGCGCTGGGTTGGGCAGACTTACTACTGGCTGGGTGAGACCTATTTTAAGGAGAAAAACTACGAAGAAGCCATTATTTATTACCAAAAGTTGATAGACCTTCCAGAGCCCAATCCATTTAAACCCAAAGCTATGCTCAAACAAGCTGAAGCCTTTTTACAGTTAAAGGATAAAAAGGCCGCCGAGATCGTTCTAAAAAAGTTAGTTAAAACCTTTCCAGGAACTCCAGAAGCTAAAGAGGGAGAGAAAATCTTAAAAGGGCTAAAGTAGGGTGGCTAAGGAGGTTTTAAAAACCCCCTGTTTCCTCCCTCAAATCTTAAGCCGGCATTACTTCTTCCTCTTCTACCTTTAGATAACCAGCCCTGTAGGGATTTATGGTAACGACAGGAATGGGTGAATTCTTTACCACGCCCTCAGCCACGCTTCCAAAAAGGATCCTATCTAAACCCTTTCTTCCATGAGTTCCGATAACAATAAAGTCTGCTCCTTTTTCTTGAGTAACCCTAAGGATTGTTTCCACCACATCTCCCTTTTCAAGGACTGGCTCTACATCTGGAAAGTCAGAAAAATGTTCCTTCAAAAAGTCTTCCATCGACTTTTTAGCCCCTTCATAAAGGGTGTTCTCAAGCTCGGTTAAGGTTTTAAGGTCAACGAAGATCCCTTCATAGGTTGATAGGTCTTCAAGGATGTAGGTGAGAATGATCTTAGCGTTAAGTTGCTTGGCAAAGCCCTTTGCCCACTTAGCCAAAATAGGTGCTACCTCCGAAAAATCAACTGGGACAAGGATCCTTCTAATCTCTACCATAGGAAACCTCCTTTAAATTTTATTTTAAAATTAATAATATGGTTTCTCTAAAGTTCAGTCAAGAGGATTTTAAAGGGTATAAAGAATTTTGAAAAATCTACAAAGGCTTTTGTAAAAATTACAAAGTTATAGCGGCTCGCCCTTCAAAAAAAACTGAGCACAAATCCTTGCGCGCATGCGATTGCCTTTTTTGCAGGGTGAATACCTTCTAATTATGACATTTTAAAGTAGTAAGGACACTCATTCCCTGAGAGGCTTTAGGCAAGAAGTTAGGGGTCCTCGAAAATTTTATATTAAAGAATAGGCATGCAATTTGCAATTGAAATAAAAAACGCTTAGGAGGTGGGTTATGAGGTACAAAATAGCTTTAGCCTTGATGGTTGGCATTGGGACTTTGTTTGTTGGTTCTGCCTTTGCTAAAAAAGGTATGGGTGGACCGATGGGTGGACCGATGGCACCCCCAGTTGACCAAGCAAAGCTTCAGGAGTTCTGTAAGGATGCGCAACCTCTCTATCAGAGGGAGTCTCAGCTTAGGCTTGAGACACGTTCCCTCATGCTTCAGCCGAACCCAAACTGGGATGCTATCCTTGAGAAAGAGCAGGAGCTTGCTAAAATTCGGGTAGAGTTAATGAAAAAAGCACATGATAAGGGGTTGCCGGTTGGTAGATTTGGCAAGTGGAGAAAATACTGCGGATGGTAGAATGATGAGCTCCTCCCAGACCAAGGCTAAAGGCTTTGGTCTGGGCTTTTTACTTTTTATTTTCCTTCTTATTCATATCTTTCACTTTTCTCTTTGGGCTAAGTCAAGTTGGTGCTTAGAAAATTCTGCCTATGACCCAAATTTAGAGGTAACCTTTCAAGGTAAGATTTTAAAGGTTTATCTTCCTCCAAAAGGGCTTGCAGTTCTTGAGGTCGAAAGAGAGGGAAAGTCCTTCTCCGTCTTCCTTTGCCCTGTAAGACATTATTATCTTATAAACCCTGACTTCAAAGAGGGAGACCCGGTTGAGGTGACAGGTGTAAAGACTTTTTATAAGAAGTTGGGTATAATCTTTATGGCCCGGCATGTAAGAAACCTAAGAACCGGAAAGCTATTCCTCTTCAGGAGTCCTGTTCCCCCTTACAGACCCGTATGGGAATGATCAATCCCTGATGTTAAACTCTTTAAGCTTGTTGTAAAGGGTTTTCAAAGAGATGCCAAGGAGATTTGCCGCTTGAGATTTGTTTCCTTTGGCAACCTCAAGGGCTTTGAGAATGGCTTTTTTCTCAAGCTCTTTTATTCGCAAGTCTTCAGGTGAAGGGAAAGATGATGAGGATGGCTTTTCTTCAGCGCTTTGAAGTTCAACTTCAATAAGGTCTCCTTTGCTTAAAACTAACGCTCTTTCAAGCAGGTTTTCAAGCTCCCTTATGTTCCCTGGGAAGGGATAATTTTTTAGTCTTTCCCAAGAGTTTTTGCTCAGGGCTCGAAGGGGTTTTCCATGCTTCTTTGAAAGCTTCTCAATGAGGTATTGGACGATCCTTTCTAAGGCTTTTTGCCTTTCTCGCAGGGGAGGAAGGTAAAAGGAAAAGATGTTTATGCGGTAGTATAAGTCCTCGCGAAAGCGTCCCTGCCGGACAAGCTCTTTTAAATCTCTATTAGTTGCGGTGATGAACCTGGCATCGGTTTTTAAGGGCTTTAACCCGCCAAGCCTTTCAAAAGTTCTATCCTGTAAAACTTTTAGAAATTTAGCTTGAACTGGAAGGCTCATCTCTGAAACCTCGTCAAGGAAAAGGGTTCCTCCCCGAGCAAGCTCAAACTTGCCAGGCTTTGTCTTAATGGCTCCGGTGAAAGCTCCTTTCTCATATCCAAAAAGCTCAGCCTCAACTAAATTTTCTGGCAAGGCTGCACAGTTTATCTCCACAAAAGGTCCTTCCCGTCCGCTTAGCTTATGTATGACCTTGGCTATTAAATTTTTTCCTGTGCCCGTTTCCCCAAAGAGACAGATCGTTGCGTCAGTCTTTGCCACCTCAAGCAATTTTTCGTAAAGCTCTTCTATACCGGCAAAGATCACTTCAAGGGGTGGCAGGTCCTCGGATGGCGCCGGGCTTTTTACCTTTAGGTAGCATCTAACCTTTTCTAAAAGTTCATCCGGAGAGGCTAAAGGCTTTGTTAGGTAGTCCACGGCACCAGCTTTCATGGCTGAAACCGCAGAGGGTATGCTTCCAAAAGCAGTGATCACGAGGAACGGAGTATCGGGCAAAAGCTTCTTTGCCTTCTCTATAAAGGCTATACCGTCAAGCTTTGGCATCCTTAGGTCAGTGATGATGAGGTTTGGGGTGAGGTCTGGTAACTTAAGAAGGGCTTCCTCTGGGTCGTAGAAGACAAAAACTTGATAATTTGCCTCCTCAAGTGCCATCTCAAGAAAGCTTGCAAAGGAGGCGTCATCCTCAACGACAACTATCTTGGGATTTTCAACCATACCTCAGTTCCTGCCCCCTCTTTAGAACTAATTTCTATCTTATAGTTTAGTTCTTCGCAAAGCCTTTTCACAATGGTCAAACCAAGTCCCATACCCTTTGCCTTGGTAGTGTAAAAGGGCTCCCAAATTCGCTTTAGTTCGCCCTGAGACATACCCTTCCCATAATCTTTTATACGAATAATATAAGATTGGTCCTCAGCCATCAAATCCACATCAACCTTTAAAACACCCCTTTCGCTTCCTGCCTGAAGGGCGTTTTCAAGGAGATTGATGAGGACTTGTTTGAGCTTGTCTCGGTCTGAGTAAACATTAAAGTCTTCTCCTTTATAATTTAACCCAAGGTCTGCGGAAGGATAAAGAAGTTTGAAGGTTTCGATAACTTCGGTCAAGAGGTCTCTTAGCTCAAAGAAGCTTAACTTAAGGGGTTTTGGGTGAGTGTATGAGCTTAGGTTTTCAAGCAAGCGCTCAAGGCGAAGAGCTTCCTTTAAGATGAGGCTCTGGGCTTTTTTAGTCTTTTCATCATCTACCCTTCTTAAGCTTAACTGAGCAAACCCCTTGATGCTCGCCAGAGGATTTTTCATCTCATGGGCCAGGGTCTTAGAGATGAACTGCCAACGTTCAAGGTCCTCTATCTTTCTCCTCAAGGCATAAAGCCTCCTTATCAAGAAAAAGGAAGCTAGTCCTCCAAAGAAGAATAAAAGGGAAAGAAAGAAGTCTAAATAGATGTGTCGTTTAGCATAAAGAAGGGCCTCTTCAACGGGTAGGATATGCAACCCAATCCTTAGAATGGCTTTCTTATCTTTAAGGTTAACAGAGTTCTCAAAGATGTAGAGCCTTTCCCCAAGCGGGGAATCCTGATAGAAGCTTCTTGGTAGGGGATGAGTTGATTGCCTGGTTTTCGTAGAGGGCGAGCCGCCGCTAGCCCCTACATATCTTCCGATTAGCTCAGGGTTTGAGTGAAGAAGGACCTTACCCTCGTCGTTGTAGATGGCAATGTAAGCCACGCCTTCCCATTCAGGGTTTAAGAGTAGGTCGGAAAATAGATTTTTCTTTTCCTTTAGCAAGTCTAAATCTAAATTTTTTAAAAAGCTCTTCAAGGTTATCTCAACCCCTACAGCCTGAAGTCTTAGAGCAGTATCTAAGGTCTTCTCAATGATGTGCCGAGTGTAAAGCCCGGAAATAAAGAAAGAGATTGAGGCAAGCCAAGATAAGAAAAGGATAACGTAGGGGAAAAGGCTATGCATATAAGGTGTTTATGAGCCTTAAGAACAAACCTTTTAGCTCGGTATCACTTAAGGATTGACAGAGCTCTAACAGGGTTTGCAGGTCTTTCGATGAAAGGTTTGGCTTTCCGATCCGCACACATTTTGCCGAAGGGTTAAGAGAAGGCTTAACCACTAAACGCGTCTTTATTCCCTTTATCGGAGGGAAAGAAGCCTCCCGTAGACGCTGATTTATTTTTTTACAAAGGAGATGGGACTTTAGCCTTAGCTGTTGAAGGAGGTAATGTTCCTCGGCTTCGACGAAGAGATAATCATCTTCAATAAAGCCTACGGAGGTGACCCCAAGTCTTTTATCTCCGATTTCTTTCCAAACTTCCTTTATTACCTCTAAGCGTAAAATATTTTCCTTGATTTTTCTCGGAAGAGGAAGACTTTGAAGAGAGGACTTAACTTGTTCCATAGCTTTTTTTTACCTTTTCAAGCTCGCTAAAAACCATTTCTCTTAGCTTCTCAAGAAACTCAGGGGAGTTAGCCTCAAACCGGAGGACAAGGACAGGCTGAGTGTTTGAGGCTCTAACCAAGGCCCACCCCTCTGGGAACTCAATCCGAGCACCATCTATGTCTATCACCTCAAAGCCCTTCTCCTTAAAGATTTGGACAAGCTCTGCAACTATTTGAAACTTTATCTCATCAGGACAATCGGTCCTTATCTCCGGGGTGGAAAATCTGACGGGGAGGTCAGAGAAATACTGAGATAAGGGGATGTCCGCTTGACTTAAAATTTCAGCAAGCCTTAAGCTTGCATAAACTCCGTCGTCAAAACCAAACCATCTATCGGCAAAAAAGATATGTCCGCTCATCTCGCCGGCAAGGAGTGCCCCCTCTTCCTTCATCTTGTTCTTTATAAGGGAATGCCCTGTCTTCCACATGATGGGATGACCGCCAAGCTCTTTTACCTTTTGAAAAAGGACTCTTGAACACTTAACCTCAGCAATGACCTTTGCCCCCTTTACCCTTTTCAACAGGTCTTTGGCAAAGATGATGAGAAGCTCGTCTCCCCAGATGATGTTTCCTTTTTCATCGATGACGCCAAGCCTATCTCCGTCTCCATCATAGCCAAACCCAACATCGCACCCCTCCTTTAAGACAGGCTCTTTCAAATACTTAAGATTTTCTGGGACAACTGGGTCAGGGAAATGAACCGGAAAGGTTCCGTCAACTTCACAAAAAAGGGGGAAGACTTGACAACCAAGGTTGTTGAAGACCTTTGGTGCTGTCAAGGAACAAACTCCATGCCCGGCGTCAAGGGCAACCCGTAGGGGACGAGAGATGTTTATGTTTTCCTCGAGATAGTTTAGGTAATCATCAAGGATGTTTAGCGTCTCCAAAGCCCCTTGACCCTCTTCAAAATCTTGTTTTTCGATAAGCCGGTAAAGATCCTTAATTTTTTCGCCGTAGATGGTGTCTTTCCCTACGCAAATCTTTAGACCGTTAAACTCTGGCGGGTTGTGAGACCCGGTAACCTGTATGCCTCCGTCAATGTTTTCAAACCTAAACAGAGAAAAATACATAACCGGAGTTGGAGTAACGCCGATGTCAACGACTGAGATACCGGTTGACCTTATTCCATCCATCAAAGCCTGCTGAAGACTTGGGCTTGAAAGCCTACCGTCTCGACCGCAAACCACCCTTTTACCGCCAAACCTTCTTACGGTTGTTCCATAAGACTTCCCTACAGCAAAAACCACATCTTCGGTGAAATCAAACCCAACTTTTCCCCGGATGTCATATTCCCTAAAGATGTAAGGACTAACCTTCATGAAAGCCTCCTTTATTTTTTTTTAGGCGCATACTTTCTCTTTTACAAGCCTTTTAAGCTCTAAGTAGGTCTCTCGGACCTTATAGATGTATTCAAGGTATAGAGGGAGCTCAGAAAGGGGGAGGCTTTGAGGTCCGTCGCAGAGAGCTTTTTCAGGTTGAAAATGAAACTCAACAAGGATGGCGTTTGCCCCTGCGATAACCCCTTGAGCAGAAACATGGTAGATGTCCCTTATACCGTCTGGTGCTTTGACTTTAGAACCAACAAGATGAGAGGGGTCAATGCAGACAGGTAGTCTTGTCAGCCTTTTCACGACCGGCACATGGGCAAAGTCTACCAAATTCCTATGCGGGTCACCAAGATGGGTCCTCACCCCGCGTAGACAGAAGATGATCTTTGTGTTTCCCTCTGAGGCAATGTATTCAGCGGCGTTAAGGCTCTCCTCAAGGGCTAAGCCATAGCCCCTCTTGTAAAGGACTGGAAATTCCTGCTGTTTGCCAACAGCCTTTAGAAGTTCAAAGTTTTGGGCGTTTCTTGTGCCGATCTGCAGGATCACCCCGCAAGGATTGCCAGCCAATTCTAAGGATCCTTTGATCTCTTCTACATGATGGGGAGCAAGAACCTCCATAACCAAAACCTTGATGCCATACTTCCCTGCAAGCTCAAACAACCAGGGTAAACATTCTTTGCCGTGCCCCTGAAAGTCGTAGGGCGATGTCCTTGGCTTGTAGGCACCCATTCTAGCGCAACAAACCCCATTATCCTTTAGCGCTCTAAAGGTTGCTTCAGCGTTTTCATAGGTGTCAACGGCGCATTGACCGGCAAAAATATGAAAGCTATTTTGGCTAAAGGTGATCCCAGCATACTCGAACCCAAAATCGGCAAGGGCTACGTGTCTGCCGATAAGTCTATATTTAGCCGTGACCTTTATGGCTCTTTCCACACCGGGCAAGTTTTCAACTTCTTCCAAGGGAACCATATAGTCCTCCCCAATCAGATGCACCTCGATGAGATTCCTTGTAACCCCTTGATGCTCCATAACCTTGACCTGCAAGTGAGGAAATCGTTTGAGATATTCCATAAGGTCTTTAAATTCTATGCTTTCTTTAGTGATGTGAGGCTCAAGGATGATGATCATAGCAACCCCCTTTGTTTAAATTCTTGAATCTATAACTATTATAACCTTTTAAACCATATTGCAAACCCGCAGGCACCTCTCCATCTTTAATTCTATTTTCCTTTGCCCTGATGTCAATTTTAATTAGGGCTGATTTACGCTCCTCTTTGTCCCCCGAGCTTTCCTTTTGTTACCTCGGGTTTTTTTCACAACCAGCACAGCGAGGTGTCTCCGATCTTACTTTATCGAGAGAGATTTTTCGCTCTCTTCGAAAAGAAGGGGGTCGGGAAGTGAGTCCTCGCTACCCTTGGCAGGACAAGAAAAGGACGCTTGGCAGGATAGGAGTGAGTTAGACAACCTTTACATGTGAAATTTGGTGTAATTGTGTTATTCTAAAGACATGCCCTCGCACTTTTTTATCTTGCTTCGGTTAAACATTAGGTCTTTTATTCTTTCATTGTTTGTGCATCTTCTTTTATTTTTTTTTCTTTTTATTACTCTCTACCGCTCTGAAGAACAGATAAACAGGTTGCAAACAGATTTAGTCATGGTTGATTTAAGGGACAATCAACCAGAAAATCATCAGACTAAAAGACCTATCCCGCAAGGATTTAACTATCATCAAGATTTAATTTCTAAAGCCGAACCACCCTTGAAAGAGGAGTTTAAAGAGGAAACGCTCGAAACTCAAACTTCTGTAGACACTAAAAATCAAGTAAGTGAAGCCATTAACATAACAAACAAAGAAGGGATATCGCTTAGCTCAAGGTCTGAAGGGGTAAAGGAAGGGGCTATGACAAAAAGAAGCGAGCCCTCAGGAAAGGTTGAAGAGGCTCAATTTTCTACAATTTCAAAGCTTGTTCGTGAGCATTTAGAATATCCTTACCTTGCTCGGCGGATGGGCTGGGAAGGTGAAGTTTTGCTCTTCTTTAGACTAAACCCAACAGGGGAGGTTGAGGAAATAAAGGTCCTTAAGAGCTCTGGTTTTGAAGTCCTTGATAAATCAGCAGTAAACGCCGTTAAAAGGGCAAGCAAACATTTCCCCCGCCCAAAGCAAATAGTGTTGATAAAGCTTCCCATCCAGTTTAAGTTAGAAGTCGGAGTTAGCTGATGTTTCATCTTTTTGAGAAGGAAAAAATCAAAGCTTACATCAAGGAAGAGCTAAATAACATTGAAAAAGCCTTACAAGAAGAGAGGATTTCTCAGAATGATTTTATAAATCAGGTTAGCGAGTATCTTCTCTTTGCCGGTGGAAAAAGGATAAGACCCCTTCTTTTTGTGCTAAGCGCAAAGGTCTGCCAAAATTCTTCAAAAAAAGACTTTTCTTTTAACCTCTACCGAACTTCCCTACTTTTTGAATATCTGCATACGGCCACCCTTCTTCATGATGATGTGGTGGATTCTGCTGAGTTTAGGCGAGGAAGAAGGGCAGCGCGAACCCTTTGGGGTAATCAGGCAACCATCCTCGTTGGCGATTATCTCTACGCCAAAGCCTTAAGGATGGCAAGCGAACTAAGCAACCATCAATCTATGGATGTGATAACCAAGACCACTCTGCTGATGAGCGAAGGGGAGGTGCTTCAGCTCTTAAATTTTGATAAGCTCAGCATGAGCGAAGAGGACTACTTTGAAGTTATCTACAGAAAAACTGCAGTCCTTATGTCTGCTTGCTGTGAAGTGGGAGCCATAGTTTCTCAGGCAAGCCCGGAGGAACAAAGAGTTCTAAGCTCTTTTGGTTGCGACCTTGGTCTTGCTTTCCAGATAATCGATGACCTTCTTGACTGGATAAGCGAAGAAACAGGAAAAGACCTTGGCAGGGATTTCTTTGAAGGGAAGATCACCCTTCCTGTCATCCTGGCTTTACGTTCGGCAAAAGATGAGGACCAAAGGGAGCTAAAGGAGCTTTTTACCAAGCCTAATCCCACAAAAGATGATTTTATTCGGGCAAGAGATCTGATTGAGGAGGCTCAAGGTTTTTCTTTAGCAAGGCTTAAGGCAGAGGGGCTGTTGAAAAAAGCTAAATCTGCCTTAAACATTTTTAAGGATAGTCAAGCCAAGTCAGTCCTAAACTTTATTGCAGATTATACTTTGGAAAGAAAAAGTTGATGATGAACTTTGAGAAGCCAAAGCTTATCGTCCTTGATTGTGATGGCGTTCTTTTTGATTCCGTAGAGGCTAACCGAGCCTACTACAACGCCATCCTTGAAAGGGTAGGAAGACCTCCGTTGAAAGAGGAAGACCTTAAATTTGTCCACATGCACTCCGTTGACGAATGCCTAAGGTATTTAGCAAACGGGGATATAAATCTTTATGAACAGCTTAAAGAGATAGGACGCTCTTTACCTTATAGTCAATTTTTCTCCTATCTTAAGCCTGAACCAGGGCTTTACGATTTTCTAAGCTGGGCTAAGGAGCGTTTTTATGTTGCCCTTTGCACCAACCGAACGACTTCAACCATTCCCCTTCTTAAGCATTTCAACCTCTTAGAATTTTTTCATCTTATCAGGACAGCCTTAGAATACCCAAAGCACGACCATCGGGCCCTTTCTACCATCTTAGAAGCATTCAAGGTTGAGCCCAAAGAAACTTTATATGTTGGTGATTCTGAAGTTGATGCCAAGCTCTGCCAAGCGGTGGGCGTGCCTTTGATAGTCTATAAGAATAAAAGTTTACCTGCTATCCGTTGGGTTAATGATTTCTGGGAACTTCTAACTTTTCTTAAAGAATTCCGAGTAGCTTGAGGCTGTTCAAAAAAGTTCCCTACTTTGTCCTGCCGAGCGTAAGCCGTGCATCCCTCACTTCGTTCGGGACGGCGCCCCCCTCCACTTTGTCCTCCCGAGGCGCGTAAGCGCCGAGGGACCCCTCGGCTAACGCCTCGGGGTGACAAAAAAGGGGTGGCTCGGGGAGTAGGTTGACCCGATAGAATAAAAATCTTATAATCTCTTTAAAGGTGTTAGCAATGTCTGTCGCCGTGCTCAAGCCAAAGATAAAGTATACCTATGAAGACTATAAAAGCCTTCCCGTTTGGGAAAACAAGCAGTATGAACTACTTGACGGAGAGCTTATTACGGTCCCAGCACCTTCTACATATCATCAGAAAATTTCTGGTCAAATTTATTTTTTAATCAAGCTTTTTGTTGAAAAAACTGGTTCAGGAGTGATTTTTTATTACCCACTGGATGTTGTTTTAGAGGGTGAAGAGGGTTGCGATGTAGTCCAGCCGGATATAATCTTTATTTCTAAAGACCGATTAGACATCATCAAGGAAGAAGAGATAAGAGGAGCTCCGGATTTGGTAATAGAGATACTCTCACCCGCTACGGAGAAAAAGGATAAGTTTTGTAAGAAATCGTTATACGCAATACATGCGGTTAGAGAATACTGGATTGTCGACCTAACTAAGAAAACAATAGAACTCTATACCTTGACTGGAGAGGGGTTTAAACTTCATCAGGAATATAAGGTTGGAGATATCTTAAGGTCCATAGTCTTAGAAGGTCTCGAGATAGATTTAAAAAATATATTTTAAGGCTTATACGTTCGCTTTACGACAAAGCGACTTCTCCTCTTTCTTCAATAAAGGGCAAATCTTCGATAGGAATTAACTTCCTTAACTCGCAAAAGAGCTTTGCCGAATAGCTTACTCCAACTAATCTTCCCTTTTCCATTTTAACTGGAACTATCACGAAGAGGTTCCTTTTGGCTCGAGTAAAGGTGACATACATAAGGTTGATCATCTCCATGAATTCCTTTGCCCTTTCCTCAAGGTAGGCTCCCCACTCAGAGAGGTTGCTTAATTCAGATTTTTTACCTAAAAAGAAACCTATTTCTTTTTGAAGCCGAAGAGGGAAGCTTTCTCCCCAACCCCCTTTTGGCTTTGGATAGTCAAGAACGCTTATTACATTGTCAAACTCAAGCCCCTTTGCGCTATGGATGGTCATTAGGGTTACTTCAGCCCTTTCTGAAAGGCTTGGACTTCTTCCCTCGACTTCCTCGATTAGAAATGAAAGTAGGCTTTGCAGACTATAACCCTCCCTCTGTTTGAATAGAATTAAGGAAAGAAGGGTATAAAAATATGGCTTTTCATCAGGAAACTTTTTAGAAAGGCTCAAACTTTTCCATAGATGCTGTAGAAAATCGTAAGGAGTTAGGAGCCTTCCTTTTTGCAGAGGCTTTGCAATGTGGGCTTCAAAAAATTCAGGATGCGAAGACTTAAGGTAATCCCATAGAGTAGGGGTAGATTCCTCGGCTTTCGTCTCGGAATCACCCAGCAAGGGCTTGTGGAGAGATTTTAGCCGGGCATAGTTTACTAAAATTTCTCTCCCTATCTCGGGGAAGATGTTGGCTAAGACCTTAGCTAAGGCTAAATCTTTATTTTCATCAAGAAGAAGCTCAAGATAACCCAGAAGACCATGAACAAAAGGAGACTTGTTAAGCTTGGCTATCTCCTTTGAGGTTAAGCTAAAGCCCTTTTCCCATAAAAATTGATAAAGTTCTGAAAGGGCATCATTCTTAAAAAGTAGAACCGCTGTATCAGACGGCTTTTCTGAAGCTTCATCTTTAGCTTTGACCTCTTCTAAAAAGTCTTTTATTACTTCATGAATTTTATCCTTAGGCAAGCTTTTTCCGTCTTTCACTTTTAGATAATATATAACAACCTTCCCGTTGTAATTATTTTCACAGGTTTGCTCAAGGTCTTTAAACATTTCTCTTAGCTTTTCACAAAAAAGCGGGGCAAAGGAGCTAAAGAAAAATTCTTCTACTTCTTTTGGGGGTTTATTGTTTTTACCTTTAGGTTCGAGACCTGAATAAGCCTTAAGTAAAGGGAAAATTAAACTATCAACCCTATCTGTTTTCAACGGGAGAAAGAGGTCATTGTTGAATTTAACGATGTTCTTACAGCTTCGATAGTTTTTATCAAGCTTTTGCTCGTAAACTTTGTAGCCTTTTTCAACTAGGGAGGCTTTCCAGGAAAAAAGGTAATCTGGGTCTGCTCCGCGCCAGCGATAAATAGACTGCTTTGGGTCCCAGGCAAGGTAGATCGGATGCCCCTCAGCCAGTAGATTTTCAAATATTGGGCTTAGGTTATGATAGTGCAGAACATCTGTGTCCTGGGATTCATCCTTTATCAAGCACTCAACCCTACCAAGCTTAAAGTAAATCCAAGGAAGTAAGCCCTCATCGAAAAGATACCTTTTCAGCTTTTCCTTCCAAAATCCCATGTAGACCTTGCGATGGGATAGGAGGATCCGCTCTAAGTCCTGTTTAAGCTCTTGAAGTAGATTGTAGTAGAGTATAGCTCTTTTATAAGGCAAAGGCAGCTTATCTAGGATATCCTTAGAAGAAGAGCTTAGCTCAACCTCTTTCCCTCGGACCTGCTGCTCTATATAATCTTTTAATCTTTTTATTAGTTTTGATTTAAGGTTAATTGTGCCCTTTTCCTCTTCCTCAAGGATAAAGTTTATTAGCTTAACAAGAAGGGAGAAAAGCTTTTCATTTTCCTTTGTCCGGGAATAAAAGTTTAAAAGAGCCATCTCCAAGAATTCTTCTGACAGGTTTTTTTCAACCGATAACTGAGAAGGTAGCTCAAGCTCGTAGGCTAAACCTCGAAAAAGCCGATAAAGATAGCTGTCTATGGTGCTTACCTGTAGCTTATGATAGTAAAGAAAAAGGTGGTTCAAAAGTTCTTGAGCCAAATCTGGTGAAAGACCGGTCTCTCTCGATAAATCCTCTCCCCTTTCCGTAGAGAGGGCAATCTCTTCCAAAAAGGTCAGAATCCTTTCCTTCATCTCAAAGGAAGCCTTGTTCGTAAAGGTAAGGACTAAGATGCTTGAAAGGAGAGGGGGATATCCCTCTCCTTGAGTTGATTTAAGGTTAAGCCGTTTAGCAAGCTCTTTGAGATAGTTTAAGGCTAAAGTATAGGTCTTTCCGCTTCCTGCGCTTGCCGAAAGTAAATAAACCATACCCTTTACTTCATAGCCGCTCCAGCAACCGTCCCAAGCACGCTAATAGGAACTTGCTCTTCCACTCCTTTTGCGGCCCGGTTTACACTGCGAAGGGTCCTTTTGGCTTCGTTGTAAAGAGATTCATCCTTAACCAGCTTACCAAGCGTCCCTTCTCCTCTTTCTATCTTAGCAACGATGTTGTGTAAGCTTTGAGAGGTGGCTTTTAAGTCTTTAGATAGGGCTTTCAGGTCTTTATAGAGCTCTTCATCACTTATCAGCTTCCCAAGAGTTCCCTCGCCCTTTTCAAGTTTTTTAGCTATTTTTTCTAAGGATTGCGAGGTGTTCTTGAGATGATTGTAAAGCTCCTCATCCTTTATCAGCTTCCCAAGAGTTCCTTCCCCTTTTTCGACCTTTGCCGAAAGTATCTTCAGGTTTTCGGCAGTCGTAGTCAAATCTCTGTATAGCTTTTCATCGGTTAAGAGTTTACCCAGAGTTCCCCTTCCTTTTTCTACCTTTTCAGCGATGCTTTTAATGCTTGCACTTGCCTCCCGGAAGTTTGCTACCAAAGCTTTGAGGTTCTCCTGCCCTTCTTTAGTGCCGAGTAGCTCTTTTAAACCCTCTACCGTTGGTCCTATGCTTGCAAGAATTTGGTCAAGGTCAACAGGGCTCTCAGTTTTGGCTATCATCCCCCCTTCAGGAAGAAACCTTGCAAAGCTGCCAGGTCTTATCTCGATAAACTTATCTCCAAGAACACCAAAGGTCCGAACAACAGCAACCGCATCCTCCTGAACCTTATACTGTTGGAAGATGTTCATCTCAACCTTAGCCTTTCCCTGAGGTGTAAGCTCGATGTTTCCCACCTTCCCAATCTGCACCCCAGCCATTTCAACCTTTGCTCCACGGATCAATCCTGAGACAGAATCAAACACAGCATAAAGCTTGTAAGTGTTTTTGGGAGTGAAGGCTTCCTGAGCAAGCCTCACTGTAAGAAAAAATAGAGCAACCAACCCAAGAAAAACAAATATTCCCACTTTGACCTCTGTCTTCCCTCTATCCTTCATGGCTTACCTCCTTTGCCCCATCTATGAGGGCAGAATCTAAGAAATTTCTTACAAAAGGATGGTTCGAATTTTTTATTTCCTCAGGTGAGCCTATCTGGACAATTACACCTTCATGTAAAAAGGCAATCTGATCCGTATAATGTAGTGCTAAGGGGACATCATGGCTTATGATTACGCAGGTTAGGTTAAAATGATTTTTCACCTCCATTATAAGGTCAAAGATAGACCTCTGCAAGATGGGGTCAAGACCGGTTGTAGGCTCATCAAAGAGGATCACTTGAGGATGAAGGGCAAGGGTCCTCGCTAAGGCTGCCCTTTTTCTCATACCACCTGAAAGTTCTGATGGATACTTATCCTTAGCTTCCAGCAATCCTACCGCAGATAAAAGTTCATCAACCTCTCTTTCTATCTCTTTTTCAGGTAATTTGGCATGTTCGATCAGAGGGAAAGCCACATTTTCCCCAACTGTCATGGAATCAAAAAGGGCCCCCTCTTGGAAAAGATAGCCGATCTTTTTTCTTACCTCCTGCCATTCCTTTTCGCTAAGCTTAGTAAGGTCCCTGTTTTCAAACCAGATTTCCCCTTCATCAGGGCTTAACAAACCTACAAGATGCTTGAGAAGCACACTTTTTCCAGTTCCACTCTGCCCCATGATAAAGGTAGTCTTCCCCTCGGGTATTACCAGATTAACCCCTCTTAAAACCTGAAAACCGTTAAAGCTTTTCTTTAGATTTTTTATGGTTATCATGTCTCCTCTTTCCCTTCCTCATTCCGCGCACAAGCAAAGGTTCTCCTAAAAAAATAGCGTCGTAAGAATATAGTCAAAAATAAGTATCCCTACAGAAGAAATGACCACAGCCTCGGTGGTTGCCCTCCCAACCCCTTCGGCACCTCCGCTTGCGTAATAGCCCTTGTATCCGCACACCGAAACCAAAAAGGCTCCAAAGAAGATAGACTTATAGATACCAGACATGATGTCTTGGAGCTCAACCATGTCTTCCATCCGAGCCATGAAAATACCGTGGTCTATACCAAGGACCATTACCCCTACGACATACCCGCCAGCTATTCCGATTAGGTTTGCCATAGCTGTTAGAAGTGGAACTGTTATAACCCCTGCCCAAAGCCTTGGAGTTATAAGGTATTGAATGGGGTTTACGGCCATCATCTTCAAGGCATCTATCTGCTCCGTGATGCGCATCGAGCCAAGCTCTGCGGTGATGGCTGAGCCAGCCCTTGCTACCACCATTATAGCGGTAAGAACCGGTCCAAGCTCCCTAGTTAGTGTAAGGGCTACTACGCCCCCAAGCACGCTCTGCCCACCAAACTTAACCAAAGCATGATGAACCTGATAGGCTGTAACCATCCCTGAAAAAAGGGCAGTTAAGCTCACTACAAGCCAAGATTTGACCCCTATGAATTCCATGTGTTTGATAAAAAGCCTTGCTCTAAAAGGTCTGCTAAAGGTAGCTAAAAGGCTCTGCCAAAAAAAGATGAAGATCCCACCACAATCTCTAAGGAACCTGAGAAAAAGACTTCCTAAGTGATAAAAAAGGTTCACTCTACGATGGCTCCTCTATCAGCTGAGCTTACCAAAGCTTGATACTTTTTCAAGATACCGCTAATTTTTTTCTTTAGAGGTTTCCATCTTTTTCTTCTCTCAGCAAGGACCTCTGCAGGCACCTTAAGGTCGATCCTCCTTGCAGGGATATCTATTTCTATGATGTCTCCATCCTCAACCAGAGCAATGGGACCACCTTCTTGAGCCTCGGGAGAAACATGCCCTACGCAGGCACCCCGGGTCCCTCCGCTAAACCTACCATCAGTGACCAGGGCTACAGACTCCGAAAGACCCATACCAGCGATAGCCGAAGTTGGGGAGAGCATCTCCCTCATACCCGGTCCACCTTTTGGACCCTCATACCTTATCACCACCACATCTCCGGGTTTTATCTTTCCGTTAAGAATGGCTGAATAGGCTTCCTCCTCGGAATTGAACACCCGAGCCGGACCAGAATGCCTGAGCATCTGAGGGACAATAGCGCTTGTCTTCACTATCGAGCCCTTAGGTGCAAGCGTTCCATAAAGAACCGCAATCCCACCCTCATTATGATAGGGGTCTTCAACCGGTCTTATCACCTCTCTGTTTTTTACCTCAGCTTTTTTGAGGATTTCTCCTACAGTCAACCCGGAAACAGTCTTTGCCGAGAGGTCAATCAAGTTAAGCTTGGAAAGCTCCTTCATCACGGCAGGGATGCCCCCAGCATGATGTAGGTCTGGCACGCTATGCGGGCCAGCAGGGATAGGCTTAGCAAGAACTGGGGTCTTTTTTGATACCTCGTCAAAGTCCTTTAAAGAAAGGTCAACGCCTGCCTCATGCGCTATGGCTAAGAGATGAAGGATAGTGTTTGTTGAACAACCAAGCGCCATGTCAACCGCTATGGCGTTTAAGAAGGAGTTTTTGTTCACCAATCTTTTCGGAGTTAGATTTTTCTTCACAAGCTCAACGGCTCTTTTTCCCGTTTCTTTGGCTAACCTAATCCTATCAGAGTAGACTGCGGGTATGGTTCCGTTCCCGGGTAGGGCAAGACCAAGGGCTTCGCTCAAACAGTTCATAGAGTTTGCGGTAAACATTCCGGCGCAGGACCCACAGGTTGGACAGGCGCAAGCTTCAAGCTCGGAGAGCTCCTCCTCGCTCATTTCCCCCTTTTTTACCCTGCCTATAGCTTCAAAGGCCGAGATCAGATTAACCTCCTGGCCTTTATACTTTCCAGTTAACATTGGTCCGCCGGCGATGATGATGGCTGGAATGTTTAAGCGAAAGGCAGCAATCAGCATGCCTGGGGTAATCTTGTCGCAGCTTGTCACTAAGACAAGCCCATCAAAGGCCTGAGCCATGGCCATGACCTCGATGGAATCCGCTATCAAGTCCCTGCTTGGTAGAGAATACTTCATGCCTTCATGGTTCATGGCAATCCCGTCGCAGACTCCGATAACGCCAAACTCAACTGGAACCCCTCCCGCAGAAAGCACCCCAGCCTTAACCGCCTCTACCAGGTTTCTTAAATGGATGTGCCCTGGGATGATCTCGTTGAAGGAGTTGGCAATGCCGATCAAGGGCTTCTTCAAATCATCGTACGAAAATCCAAGAGCCCTAAGAAGAGACCTATGCGGCGTCCTCTCAATCCCTTTTTTAATCCTATCGCTTCTCATGCTGCCCTCCTTTAATGTATAGAACAAATCTATTTTATTTATCTTGCCCTTGCTGTCAAGCAAATCTGTATTATTTTAATATAAATCTAAAACACAAAGGGGGTTAAACATGAGGGAAGCAGTTGAGCAAGCCTTAGCCAAGGTAAGACCTATGCTTCAAGCAGACGGTGGAGATGTTGAGCTTGTGGAAGTAACCGAGGATGGTGTGGTCAAGGTCCGTCTAAAGGGCGCCTGCGGTTTCTGCCCAATGTCTCTTATGACCCTAAAGCATGGCATCGAACGCTACCTAAAGAGAGAAGTCCCTGAAATTACGGAAGTAGTCGCAGTTTAGAGGGGAGAAGCCAATGGCCAGGGTTACGGTGGAGGATTGTCTCAAAGTAGTTCCAAGCAGGTTTAGGCTTATCCATCTCGTCATAAAGAGGGTAAAACAGTTAAGGGATGGGGCTGAGCCCTTAGTAAAATCTGACAACAGAGAGGTCGTCACCGGGTTAAGAGAAGTTGCCGCAGGGCTCATCACTCCTGAGACCATAGACCGTTACGCCAAGAAGGAAAAGCCTGCCTCACCCTACGACATCTCTGAAATCCTTAAACAAAAAAGCCCGAAGACCTAAGGCTCCATGCAGAATTACAAGGATTATTATGCCATCCTCGGAGTGCCGAGAAATGCTACTCAGGAGGAGATTAAGAGAGCCTATCGCAGGTTAGCTTTAAAGTATCATCCCGACCGGAACCCAGGCAACAAAGAAGCGGAAGAAAAGTTCAAGGAGATCTCCGAAGCTTACGAAGTTCTATCCGACCCTGAAAAAAGAGCTATCTACGATAGTCAAGGCTACGCCGGGCTCCGTTCTCATGGTTTCAGAGGCTTTGAAGATATTTCGGATATCTTTAGGGCCTTTTCTGACCTTTTTGAAGAGTTCTTTGGCTTTTCTTCTAGGGAGGAGCAAAGAAGGAGAGATGGTGCAGACATCTCAACCGAAGTCTGGCTAAACTTTGAAGACCTCTTCACGGGTAAAGAAGTGAAGGTCGCCTACAGCAGACACGAAGCCTGCCCTACCTGTGGCGGTGTTGGGTATGATAAGGAAAAGGGAACTAAGGTATGCTCTGTTTGTTTAGGAAAGGGCAGGGTCACCTATGTGGAAGGATTCTTTAGGCTTTCCTACACCTGCCCAGACTGCCGAGGGAGTGGATTTGAGTATGTTGAAGTCTGCCCCACCTGCCGTGGAAAGGGGCTTATCTTAGCTGAAAGGGAGCTTAAAGTAGAAATTTCCCCTGGAGTTGAAGACGGCACCATCTTTAGGGTTCCAGGGGAAGGTGAGGCTGGGCTCTATGGGGGAAGACCTGGTGACCTATATTTTAGGGTTCGCGTTAAGCCTCATCCCTTCCTTTACCGGAAGGGGCAAGATGTTTACTTACACCTTAGGGTTCCCTTTGTCTCAGCCCTCCTTGAAGAGGAGATTACTATCCCCTATGTTAACGAGGAGTTAAAGCTTAGAATCCCCAAAGGAGTTCAACCAGGTGAAGAGATAACCATCAAAGGGAAAGGTTTACCAAGTAAGGATGGTAGGCACCGTGGGGACCTAATCGTCGTTCTTGAAGTAGAGCTTCCGAAAAAAATTTCCCCAAAGGCTAAAGAACTTCTCAAGGAATTAGCTAAGGAAGAGGGCTGGGACGGTGGGGCTGAGCCCCTTATCCTTAGTCCAACCTCTCAAGAAGAAAGAGGGTCAAAGGGCAAGAGAAAAGGGGGGTTTTTGGGAAAGATTAAGGTTTCGCTAAGGAGAGGTCCCAACCTTGGCTGAGTTTACTCATTTGAAAGCCGACGGCTCCTTGCACATGGTAGATGTTTCGGCTAAGGGTTCGACAGAAAGAAAAGCTATAGCCAAGGCAAACATTGTGTTTCCTCCTGAAATCTATCCTAAGTTTTTAGCTCAAGACCTTCCGAAAGGGGATTTTTTAGCCTGTGCCAGAGTGGCAGGTATCTTAGCGGCTAAAAAGACTTCGGAGCTTATCCCCCTATGTCATCCCTTACCCATAAGCCAGGTCCAAGTCGACTTTAAGTTTCTACCAGAAAGCTATGCTTTAGAAATCACGGCTGAGGTAAAGACGGTTGCCCAAACCGGGGTAGAGATGGAAGCCTTGACCGCGGTTACCGTATCAGCTCTTACGGTTTACGACATGTGTAAAGCCTTGCACAAAGGGATAAGAATAGAAAACATCCGCCTTGTATACAAAAGCGGTGGAAAAAGCGGTGAAGTTGTGTTAGAGTAGACAAGCTAAAAAGAGGAGGGGTTATGGACAAGGAGAAACTCCAGTTCTTCAAGGAGCTTCTTTTGAAAAGGCGGGAGGAGATACTGCGGGATGTTCAATCTACAAGAAAGGAGCTTGAAGAGGCGGCGGAAAATCTCCCCGATGCTTTAGACCTTGCGGAAAGGGAATCAAGGCTTGGCTTTGAGCTAAGGCTTAGGGATAGGGAGCAGAAGCTTTTAAAGAAGATAGAGAAAGCCTTAAGGAAGATAGAAGAGGGGACCTACGGCATCTGCGAAGCCTGCGGGGCGGAGATAGATGAAAAAAGGCTAATGGCCCGTCCAGAAGCTACTCTTTGCATCGATTGCAAAAGGGCGCAGGAGCGGTTGGAGCGCATCAAAGGTGAATGAAGTTTATTCAAGTCCTCTCGGCAAGGCAAAACAACCTTAAAGGCTTTGACCTATATCTTCCCTTCTATCATCTTACCGTTGTTACCGGTGTTTCCGGAGCTGGTAAATCAAGCTTAGTCTTTGATACCCTCTACGCCGAAGGGCAAAGAAGGTATCTTGAGACCTTTTCTTCCTATGTTCGGCAATTCCTTGAAAGGCTACCAAGACCTCGGGTTAAAGAAATCCTAAACATCCCTCCAGCCTTAGCCTTCCCTCAGGGAAACTTTATCCGCACCTCCCGTTCAACGGTAGGCACCCTTACCGAAGTCAGCAACTTCGTAAAGATGATCTTCTATCAGGCAGGAAAGCCCTTCTGTCCTATCTGCCAAAGAGAGGTTTTGCCAAGCAATCCAAGCCTCATTGCCGAGGACATATTAAAGAGCTTCCCTGGGCAAAGGGTCTTGGTGCTCGCACCTCTTAGAAAAGAAACCTCAGCAGAATACCTAAAACAAGGTCTTTTGGCTGAGGGGTTTTCTCGGGTGTTCATCTCCGGACGAGTTTGTGAACTTGAAGAGGTAGAGAACCTGCCGGAAGAGTTTGAGCTGGTGCTCCATAGGCTTATCATCCGGGAGGAGACAAAGTCAGAGATTATTTCTTCCTTTGAGCTTGCCTTTAAGCTTTCAGACAAGGTAAAAATAAGAGGTGTCTACGGAGAGGAGAAGGCTTACTCTTTAAAGGAGGAATGCCCTACCTGCGGGTATATCTTCCCCAAAAAGACGCCTGTCCTATTTTCCTTTAACACAGCTCAGGGTGCCTGCCCGGAATGTAAAGGCTTTGGGAGCCTACTCATCGTTGACCTTGAGGCTTTGGTCAAGGAACCCCAGAAGTCTTTAGCCAAGGGAGCCATCCCTATTCTTGATTATCCAGCCATGACCGAGGTAAAGCTTGACCTATTTTCCCACCTTCGGGAAAAAGGAATACCCGTTGACATCCCTTTTTCTCGGTATCCTGAAGAGGTTAAGAGGCTTATCTTTGAAGGGGAGGGGAAATGGTATGGGTTTAAGGAGGTTGTGGATTGGCTGTATGCCCATCGGTATAAGCCCCACTTTCGCATCCTTTTAGCCAAGCTAAGAAGAGAGGTCACCTGCCCAACCTGTAAAGGCACAAGGTTTAATCCTCAGGCTCTTCTTTTTCGGATAAAAGGACTTTCTGTGGCTGATTTCTACCGTCTTGAAGTCAAAGACCTTATTTCATTTCTTGAAGGTTTTGTCCAAGATGACTTGCCTTACGCTGAGGAGAGGTTGGCAAGGGAGGTTTTAAGGCGGGTTAAGTATCTACAGGAGGTGGGCTTAGACTATCTAACCCTTGGAAGGGCAAGCAAAACCTTATCCGGAGGAGAGGTCTCTCGCTGTCTTTTGACAAGAGCCTTATCTTCAGACCTTGCAGAAACGCTCTACCTTATCGATGAGCCAACGACGGGGCTTCATCCCCTTGATACCTCCCGGGTGCTTGGGTTCATGAAAAAGCTTGTCCAAAGGTCAAACACTGTGGTTGTGGTTGAGCACGACCCGGAGGTGATCCTGTCTGCCGACTTCCTCGTTGAGCTTGGACCGGAAGGTGGAGAAGGGGGCGGATATCTACTCCATGCTGGAGAGCCAAAAAAGATTTTGGGGTTTGAAACCCCTACAGGAGTTGCGCTGAGAGAGCTTGCGGAAAAAAGGAGTTTTCCACCCAAAAAGCGAGATACTTCTATTAAGGGCACAAGATACCTCATCTTTAAGGAATGTCGAGCTCAAAACTTAAAGGGCTTTGACCTACAGGTTCCCCTATCAGGAATAACGGTGATAGTAGGTGTTTCGGGCTCGGGAAAATCTACGCTTCTTGAAGAGGTGGTTGCAAAAACGCTCCTCGAGGTTAAAGAAAGGGGGAGGCCGTCTAACTGTAAAGAAGTAGTGGGAATAGATAAGCTTGGTCCTCTCTGGAATGTTCACTTTCTCACTCAAGAGAGCTTAGCAAGGTCTCCACGAGCGGTCGTTGCAACCTACATTGATATTTATCCCTATATCAGAAAGCTCCTTGCCAGCACTGAGTCTGCAAAATCCCTTGGCTTCACTGAAGGATATTTTTCCTTCAACTCTCCTTTTGCTCAGTGTCCAAACTGCCGAGGGCTTGGGTATGAGGTGGTTGAGCTTAAGTTCCTATCAGACCTTGTCATACCCTGCGAGGTCTGCCAAGGTAAAAGGTTTAAAGAGGAAATCCTTGAGGTCAGATGGAGAGGGAAGAACATCGCTGAGATCCTTGAGCTTACCGTTGAGTCAGCTTTAGAGTTCTTTGGGGGACATCGGGAGATTAGGCGAGCCCTTGAGGTCCTTGACCGGCTTGGGCTTTCCTATCTCAAGCTTGGGCAACCCCTTTCTACTCTCTCAGGCGGTGAGGCTCAACGCCTAAGACTTGGTGAGCTTCTGATCAAGGTTAAATCTGGGAAGGACTTTATCCTCCTTGATGAGCCAACCGTTGGGCTTCACTTTCAGGATGTAAAGCATCTTATCCAAACCCTTGAGCTTCTAAAGAAAGAAGGACATACCATCATCATCGTTGAGCACCATCCTGAGGTCATGCTCTGCGCAGACCACATCGTGGAGCTTGGTCCTGAAGGAGGAGAAAAGGGAGGCTATCTCTTATATCAGGGGAGTTTGAAGGGTCTCCTAAAAGCTAAAACTCCAACCTCGAAGGCTCTAAAGGAATATCTGTCCCCTCGCGCCTTTACTACTCGGCACCACTTTTTAAGTCATCCCAAGACAGCCCTTTCTTTGTCACCCCAAGCCCCTTTTATTTCACCCCGAGCGCCCCTTTTTTGTCACCCCGAGCCCCCTTTATGTCACCCCGAGCCCCCTTCTTTGTCGCCCAGAGCGCAAGCGAGGGGTCTCCCTGGGAACAAGGTTCTCTCTCTTCGGGGTGTTAAGCACCACAATCTAAAAAACCTTGACCTTGACCTTCCACGGGAAAAGCTGATCATCATAACTGGGGTTTCTGGCTCAGGAAAGTCTACCTTAGCCTTTGATGTGATCTTTTCTGAGGGGCAGAGGCGGTTTCTTGAGACCCTACCCGGCTACTTTAGGCAGTTTATCAAGGTGCATGAAGAGCCAAACGTTGACCTGATCACCGGGCTTCCTCCCACCGTTGCCCTTGAACAAAGGTCTGGAGAGCTTTCTCCTCGCTCAACGGTGGGCACGCTAACTGAAATCCTTCCCTATTTAAGGCTCCTTTATAGCCGAGTGAGCAAAGCCTTCTGTCCATCCTGCGGAAAACCCATCGAACCAAGGACCGAAGAAGAGCTCCTTAGCTTGGTAGAAAGTTTATACCTTAAGCACTCAGGCAAAGAGATAAAAGTTCTTGCTAACCTTGTTCGGCATCGAAAAGGGCATTTTCGTCCCATTTTTGAACGCTATCTCAAAAGGGGTTATCATTCCTTCAGGGTTGACGGGGAATACATGGAAATTCCACCCCTACGGGAGCTCTATCGCTATAGGGAGCATACCATAGAGCTAAACCTTGGAAGCCCAAGGAATAAGGAGCATTTCCTTTCCATTGTTGAGCTTGCCTTAAAGGAGGGTAAGGGAGAAGCCATCTTGGACCTTGGGGAAAGCAAGTTTTATCTCTCAACGAAGAGGACTTGTCTAAACTGCCGAGTTAGTTTGCCTGAGCCAAGCCCTCTTCTTTTTGCCTTCAACACTAAGGTTGGTGCCTGCCCAACCTGCGAAGGTTTAGGAAGGATTGAGGAAGAAGTATGCCCTGCTTGCCAAGGCTCAAGGCTAAGGGATGAGGTCCGGGCTTTTAAGATCCATGGTCTTTCCTTACCAGAGCTCTGCGACCTCTCCATCGATAAAACCTTAGAGTTTATAGAAAGATTAGAGTTTGAAGGGAGGGAAAAGAAAATTGCCGAAGAGCTTGTGACCGAGGTCAGAAGCAGGCTAAGATGCCTTATCGACCTTGGCTTATCCTACCTAACTCTCTCCCGTTCAGCTGATACCCTGTCTTCTGGCGAGGCAAAAAGGGTAAGGATCTCAGCCGAAGTAGGGAGCAATCTCACGGGAGTTGCCTACATCTTAGATGAGCCAACCATAGGGCTTCATCCAAGGGATACGGCAAAGCTGATAGAAAAGCTAAAAGAGCTCTGCGGAAAGGGGAATACCCTTATCGTGGTTGAGCACGATGAGGAGACAATACTGGCTGGCGATTTTATCGTTGACCTTGGACCCGGCGGAGGAAAAAAGGGAGGAGAATTACTCTTTGCTGGCTCAAAGGAGGATTTTCTTAAGTCTGGTTCGCTTACCGCAAAGGCTTTAAAGGACCTTTCGCGCAAGCAGATCTTTAGTCTAATAAGGGTGCCAAAGAAGTTTCTTCGTTTAAAGAAGGCAAAGCTTAGAAACCTTAAAGGGTTTGATGTAGAGATACCGCTTTCCTGTCTTGTAGCGGTGGTTGGCGTTTCTGGCTCCGGAAAGTCTACCCTCATCTGCGAAGCCCTGTATCAAAGCTTGCAAAATCTTCTTTTATTTCGCCCCGAGCCCTCTTTATGTCACCCCGAGCGCAAGCGATGGGTCCCTCGGCTTTTTGGTTTAGAAGACATTGAAGGCTGGGAGGAGCTTTCTTCCGTCTATCTTGTTGACCATTCACCCATTGGGAACACTCCTCGCTCCATTCCCGCAACTTATATCAATGCTTTTACGGACATAAGGCGTGCGTTTGCGAACACCCTTTTAGCAAAACAGTTTGGCTACGATGAGGGGCGGTTTTCCTTCAACAACGAGGAGGGACAGTGTCCTCATTGCCGAGGGCATGGGGTAATAAAGGTTGAGATACCGTTTCTGCCTACCCTTTATCAGACCTGTGAATACTGCCAGGGCAGGCGCTACAATCAAGAGACCTTGAGAATAAAGCTTAAGGGGAAAAGCATAGCCGATGTGCTTGAGATGGATTTTGCATTCGCTTTGGAGTTCTTTGAAAACTACTCAGCGATTAAGCGGAAGCTTGAGCTTGTCTGCCAGATTGGGCTTGATTATCTTCTTTTAGGGCAGCCAAGCCCTACCCTTTCAGGGGGTGAAGTTCAACGGATAAAGCTTGCTAAGGAGCTGGGAAAAAGCCATTTAAAGCCCGTCCTTTACATCCTTGATGAGCCAACGACAGGTCTTCACATCCTCGATGTGGAAAAGCTAGCTTCTGTTTTACAGGGTCTTGTGTCAAAGGGTCATACGGTTGTCTTCATTGAACACAACCCAGAGCTCATCAAGCATGCCGATTGGGTGATAGAGCTTGGTCCAGAGGGAGGAGATGAAGGAGGGGAGCTACTCTTTTCCGGTCCGATAGATGAATTCTTGGAGAAGAACACCGAGACAGCAAAGGTGTTTCGGGAGTATGCTAAACATTGAACCGAAAATAGATGATATCACCGTCTTGGACCACGTAGTCCCTTCCTTCAAGCCTAACTAAGCCCAATTCCTTTGCCTGCTGAAGATTTTTGACCCTTTGATAATCATCGTCCGAGATGACCTCAGCGCAGATAAAACCTCTTTCCATGTCAGAGTGGATTTCCCCTGCGGCTTGAGGAGCTTTGGTCCCCTTCTTTATAAGCCAAGCTCGGGCTTCCTTTTGATTGGCTGTAAAGAAGGTGATAAGGTCTAATAGCTTTGCCCCCTCTCTTATAAATTTATTAAGACCTGGCTCTTCTATTCCAAGGGCTTTGAGAAAATCTACCCTTTCCTCTTCTGGAATCTCTACAAGCTCAGCCTCAACTTTCGCGCAGACCTCCACAACCGGTATTCCCTTAAGTTCTGCCTTTTCTTTAAGAGCCTCAACCAAAGGGTTTGATTTTTCGACTAAATCCTTTTCGCTAACATTGGCTACATATATGACAGGCTTTACGGAGAGCAAACAAAGGGTCTTCTGCAGATAAACTTTTTCCTCTTCGGCAAAATCATTTAGCACCAAGCGAAGGGGCTTAAAATCTTCAAGAAAAGCTTCTGCTTTGTTTAAAGTATCAAGCTCGGCTCTTGCTGATTTTTCGGATTTAGCTAATTTTCCCACCCTTTCCTTTCTTCGTTTTAGGCTTTCAAGGTCAGCAAGGATTAGCTCAAGGTCAAGGATCTCGGCATCCCTAACCGGGTCAACCGTTCCCTCAACATGGATGACCTCTTCATCAAGAAAGCATCTTAAAACATAGACTATGGCTGGCACCTCCCGAATATGAGCCAAAAACTGGTTTCCAAGACCTGCTCCTTTGCTTGCCCCTTTTACTAAGCCAGCAATGTCTACAAACTCGATCGTTGCTGATGTTACCTCTTTTGAGCTCTCCTTTCTTGCTATTTCTTGAAGCCTTTTATCAGGGATGGCAACTCTCCCAATGTTTGGCTCAATGGTGCAAAAAGGATAGTTTGCCACCTCAGCCTTAGCTTTCTTTATGAGAGCATTAAATAGGGTTGATTTCCCAACGTTTGGTAAGCCTACAAGTCCTACCCTAAGGTTCATTCGCGGAACTCTTCTCTTCTTTATGTTGCCCTAATCTTTTGCAACAAAAGAAATATCTGTTGCAAATAAATCAACTGCAATATCGTATATAGCACGAAGGCTAAGTATTAAAAGAAGAATAGTAAGAATAAAGACAATAATTTCTTCCAAAGTTTCTAATAAATCTCCGATCTTTCCATGAATAGCTTGGGGTTTAAAAACTTTTTTATGTCCATAGTATTTTATTATATTAAAATCAAACTTTAAAAATTCAACAGTTTAGCTAAACTTCTTAGCACCTCATCTGGGGTTATGCTTTTAAGACAGCGGTAGTCTTTATGCTTACAGGTTCTGCGAAAACAGGGGGAGCAGGGGAAATCCTTTTTAAGGATGATAGCCCTTGGGTTTTTAGGTCCTGTGAGCTCTGGAGAGGTGGAGCCAAAGATGGCAACCTGATGGACCTTTAAGGCGGCTCCAAGGTGCATAAGCCCAGAATCATTTGATACCAAAGCTTTAGCTCCGAGGAAGAGCCCAGGCAGGTCCTCGAGCAAGGTCTTACCGCAGAGGTTGTATCCTCTGTTTATCCCCGAGATAATAAACTCTCCGTCTGAAAACTCTGCCCTACCCCCTACGACCAAAACAGATATTCCCCGAAAAGAAAGCACTTTAGCTACCTCTTTGAAATACTCTAAGGGCCACCTTTTTGCAGGACCATAAGCTGCACCCGGCGCAAAAACTACATAGGGCGTTCTTTCATCGAGCTTTAATTCCTTCAATACCTTTTTTGACCTTGCCGGCAAGCTTTCGTTAACTGAAAAATAAAGGTCCCTGCTCACTATCGGCATCCCTAGGGCTTCTAAAAGATAAAGATAGTAATTTACCTGATGAACGGGCTTTTTCGGCTTATCTATAGCCTTGGTTAGAAGAAGGTCCCTCAGGTCTCCTCTATAACCAATCCGTTCTTTCACTCGAGCCAAAAAAAAGATAAAAGCCGAGGAAAAGGAATTGGTTAAGAGCAAACCCTGCGTAAGTTTTTCCCTTTCTATAAGCTCCCGCAGAATTTTAATGTTTTTAAAGAAATCTGATGGGTCGTAAGGGATGGTCACAGTGTTAGGAAAATGAGAGAAGAGGTTTATAAAATTCTTATGTCCGAAAAGATACACCTTTCCTAACTGGGATAAGTTGTAGTAGACAGGAGTTGCCATCAAGGCGTCTCCAAGCCAGTTAGGCGTTCGCACAAGCATAAAAGATCCGCTTGACTATTAAGGTTGCGTAAGAGCCTTTTTCTAAAAAAAAGAAAATCTTAACTGCCTTTTCTTCCAGTCTTTCAAAACGGAGCTCCTGAGGAAACACCACGGCTGGTCTCGGATAGCTTTTAAAGATAAGCCCTTTGACAAGGCTCCTAAGCTCTTTAAGCTCTTTTAAGCCCTCGGCTAAAAGCACATCCCTGTAGGCAGCCTGAACAACTGGTTCGTTTTCTTCAAGGTTTAGCTTTGGTGCTGGAAGGGGTATCTTTAGCCCTCTTAACTTTTCCTGCTTCTTCTCATCAAGGCTCTTATAAAAGTAAAGCTCTCCCAAGGTATAAGAAACTTTAAAATCCACGGCCGAAAGCCTTTCTAAAACCCTTTTCAACACCTCATTCCAAAGGTAGCTTTGGTAAGCGTTCCCTAAAAAAAAAAGATACTCTATGTCCATAAGTTGCAAAGCCCTTTTAAAGGTTCTTTTACTTGGCTGATGAAGGATTAGAAAGGTTAAAAGCTCCTTTTCCCATTTTAGACTTGCTAAGGGAAGGCAGTTTTCCCATTTTCGCCAGTTTTTCTTAAGGCATTCCCTAAATTTTCTGCTTTTTTGAACCTCATCTGGGCTTGCGGTGACCAAAGCTAAGTAAAGCGCCCTTTCATAGTCGCCCTTGATGATGTATTTTGCGGCAAACTCAGGTTTTTTAGCCCCTTTAACTGAACCAAACCTTTGTTCATCAAAGTAGTTTGGGACGCCGTATTTTCTTACCCGCTCAACCTCCTCCTCTAAGGCTTTATCGCTAACCTCAACATCCCTCACCGTGATTTCAAACCTGTTCCCAAGGAGCCTACTTTGGTCCATGGGTTTTGAAGTCTGTCCAAGGTAGATTAGCTCAAAGCGGTCGAACTTTAAATCTTTCTTAGGTCCTTGGTAGATGGTTATGCATTGATGGGACACAGCTTTTTTATCCTTTAGCCCCCCATAGCCAACCTTGCTCAACGGAATGTGCAGATGTTTGGCAAGCCTACCCAAGGCTTCCCAGGTAGTTATGTTGTTTTTTTTAAGAAGGTAGAGGGCAAAGTCCCCCTTAGATTCAGGAGAAATGTCTGCTACTTCAGAGACGACGAAATCTTCAGGCTGGGTTTTAATCTTCATACTTAAGCTATTATTTCATAAAACTTTACTATGTCTTCTTGAGCAGAACGATTTAACCTTTGGGAAGACAAAGAGGGCTCGGCGCCTCATAGGGAGGTCCCCTCCTTACGGTTGGGATAGCATTCGGGGCACAGGTCATACTTGACAAATTTCATAAAGTGCTTACTATAATCTAAGAAAAAAAAAATTAAAGTTGAGGTAAGTTATGCCGATTAATAATATAAAGATCAATGTAGGGGGGATATATATGAAAATCAACGACATTAAAACAGGTAACCCTCCAGAGGTAAAGCAGAAAGAAGTTAGGAGAAAAGAAAATCCCGCTCCTGCAGCTCAAGGGGCTCCGGTGCAGAGGCAAGAAGCTCCTCAAAGGGTTTCAGACCAAGTTTCTCTAACTACGAAGAGGCTTGTTGAGGAGGCAAGGACAAGAGCTAAATCCATGCCTGAGGTTAGAGAAAACAAGGTAGCTGAACTTAAAGCCAAGATTGAGAGCGGAACCTATCAGGTTTCTAACAGAGCCATCGCTCGGGCCATGGTTGGAACCCTTTTTTCCGAGATGGCTTAACCCTTTTTGAGCTTAGCGATAATCTTTGTCGTTGAAATATCATAAGTAAAAGGGATCCTTTCTACCTTTCCACCATAGCTTTTAACAAAGCTCGCCCCAACGATTTTATCCTCTTCCCAATCTGCACCCTTAATTAAGACATCCGGTCTAATCCTCTTTATCAGTTCCTCTGGGGTTTCCTCATCAAAGATGACCACATAATCTACGCAAGAGAGGCTTGCTAAAACTTTGGCTCTTTGCTCTTGAGGATTGATAGGACGGGTTTCGCCCTTTATCTTCTTGACTGAGGCATCGCTGTTTAAGCCAACAATAAGTAGGTCGCCGAGAGCCCTTGCCTTCTGCAAGTAGTCCACATGTCCAGCATGCAGGATATCAAAGCAACCGTTCGTAAAAACTACTTTTTCTCCATGCCTTCTTCTTTTTTTAAGAATGGACAGAATACTGTCTAACGGTAAAATCTTCTGAGGTTCTTGAAAGACAACCCTTCTCGGATAGGGAAGCTTAGGCTCAAAAGAAGAAAGGTCAAGAGTAATAACATCTATATCCTCTTTAAGCTCAGCGATGATGCTTCCGTCATAAGAGAAAGCCCTTGTTGAGCCGCAAAGCGGGGTCCCGAAGGCGCTACCTACGGCGTTTACTCCGAGGACAAGGGTTTGGTTCTCTATGGCTCTTGCAGGAAGGAGAGTTTCCCAATGGGCTTTCCGGGCTTTTGGCCACTGGGCAATAAAGATTAGGGCATCTACCCCTTGCAGGGCAAACCTTCTTATCAACTCCGTTGAACGAAGCTCAAAGCAGATGAACACATAAAAACTAGTAAAGCCTACAGAAAATGCCTCCCTTTTTATCCCTTGGCTAAACCCTGCGGTATCATCAAGGTTTGGGAAGAGGGATGCCTTTTCCGCAACGACTCTAAAATCACCGTCCCTAAAAAGAAGGGCAGAATTGTAAAGCTTTTCCTCACGAAGATAGGGAGCACCAAGGAGAAAGTTTTTGTCCTTGGCGTATTCTCTTAAGACCTGAAGTGCGCTGAGATACTCTTCGGATTTAACCAACTCTCTCAGTTTTTCTCCATAGCCTGTTAAGGCAAGCTCAGGGAAGAGGTAAAGTTCTGCAGAAAGGCTCCGTAGGATTGAACAAATTTCTTCTAAATTTTTTTCTAAGGTATCGTAAATCTGAGTTTGGCAGAGGGCTACCTTCATCGGTCAGGGCTCTCTCATTAAGCTCTGGCCAAGGCTATGGCTACGACCTCATTTGCTCCGGCTTTTTTCAAAGCTTTTGCGCATTCTCTCAGAGTAGCCCCAGTTGTCATAACATCATCAAAGAGCAAAACCTTTAGCCCTGCGATGTTCCCTTCAACGCTAAAGGCAGATTTTACATTTTCTAAGCGTTCTTTCCGGCTAAGCTCGGTCTGCGGGCGGGTGTGTTTAATCCTTCTTAATGGGTTTGGCTTTGGACGCTTTCCAAGGTAGCCCCAAAGCATAAGCTCAGCTTGATTGTAGCCCCTTTCTCTTAGCCTTTCAACTGAGAGAGGAACCGCGCAGGCTAAATCAAAATCAAAAGGCAAGCTTGGTAACACAAGCCTTAAAAGCCTTCCAAGCTTGTAGGCAAGAACAAAGTCGCCCTCAAACTTTGCCCTCTCAATAAGCTGAGAGATAGGCTCGGCATACCGAAAACCTAAGAATACCCGGTCTAAATAGACCTTCTCAGCTTCGCAGAATTTACAACCAAAAAGCTCCCTTTCTTCAAGCCAAGAAGGAAGCTCCTCTGAAAAGAGCTCTCCACATCTTCGGCAATACTTCCTTACTCTTTTTAGGCTTTTTCGGCATTCGGCACAGAAAAGGCTTTCATGAGGTTTTAAAGGATTTCCACAGGAATGACAAAGCTCAGGAAAGAAAAAGGAAAGGACCTTAAGAGCTAAGTTCACCCTTTAGCTTCACTATCTCAAGAACAAGCCTTGCCGAGTTGATAAGGTCTCTTTTTCGTATAAACTCCTCTTTGGTGTGAACCTTTTGCATGCCCACACCAAGAATGAGACAGCGCTTGCTGTTTGCGTTAAAAACATTGGCGTCAGAGCCTCCTTCCTTCTTCTTAAAGGTTAGAGAGAGCCCAATCCTTTCCCCCGCTCTTTTGACAAGCTGACACAAAGGGTCATCCTCAGGGATCTGAAAGCCTTGAAAAACCTTGTCAAACTTAAGGTAATACTTAGGCAGCCCATTCTCAGACTTTGGAAGGTTGGCAAAGATGTCCTTGACTGTGTTTTCAATCTTCCTTTTTAGCTCTTCTAACTTTTCTTCGCTGTGACTACGGAATTCCCCTAAAGCCTCAGCAAACTCAGGAACGATGTTAACCGCTGTTCCACCCTGGATTTTTCCGATGTTGGCTGTGGTCTCATGGTCTATCCTACCCGTTGGTAAACTGCTAAGGATCAAGGCAAGGATCTTTATGGCGTTTATCCCCTTTTCAGGTTCAAGCCCAGCATGGGCTGATTTTCCTTTAACTGCAAGCCTGTATTGGTAGGAAGAGGGGGCTTGATTTATTACTTCCTCTGGATTTTCAGAATCTAATACAAAACCTTCGTCAGCTGACATTAAAGTATAATCAAGATATTTAGCACCAAGAAGCCCCACTTCTTCAGAGGTAGTAAAGATAAGCTCTATAGGAGGATAGGGGAATTTGTTTTCTGCAAGGACCCTGCCGAGCTCAACAAGAACAGCAATCCCAGCCTTATCGTCTGCAGTAAGAACGGTTTTTCCAGCACTCCTTATAAGACCATCCTCGTCAATATATTCCACGCCTTCGCAAGGAGGCACGCTATCAAGATGGGCACAGAAGAATATGGGCTTTGCTGGAATGGTTCCCGGAATATGAACGATAAGGTTCCCGACATTTGAACCGGTATGCTCTCCAGACCGGTCAAAGAAACAACGGTAGCCTAAGGCAGAAAATAGGTCTGAAAGATAGTAGGCAAGGCTTGCTTCCTTTCCGGAAGGATTATCTATACTGAGCAGAGTCTTAAACTCTAAGATTAAGCGCTCTGGGTCGATCATGCTTTAATACCTGATGGAGAAGTCAAAAAACTCTCCTCTGTAGGGTTCTTCTTCTAAATCAACTTTGTCTACTCGAGCTAAAGGCGGACCCTGTTTGCACCACTCAACCATCTGCTCAACCTTATTCTTATCTCCTTCAAAGAGGGCTTCAACCCTTCCATCAGGAAGGTTTCTAACCCAACCGTTTACCCCAAGTCGTTTTGCCATCTCCTTAGTGTGAGCTCTATAGGCAACTCCCTGAACTATTCCTGAAATCAAAACCCTAACCCTTTTCTTCTCCATACTTTATATATAAATACTCAACCTTAAAAATAAGTCAAGAGCTTTCCAAGGGCTGTGTGAAAAAAACTCTCACCATGTTGTGGCAAGCATAGCGAGGCATCCCTCACTTCGTTCGGGACATCGTCTCACAAGGAGCCTCCTCGCTTTGAAACAGTCCCTTAGCTTTTCTCTTGTCCATTTCTCTTGACCAACAACTGATAAAAATTTAAGATTTTTAACCATGAACCAAAGCATTAAAGAGCTTTTTTATCTTCCAAACCTTATCTCCCTTTGCCGGCTAATCCTTTCTTTCATTATACTCATCCTCTGGGTTAACCAAACCTCTTCAGAAATCATCTATGCCCTGATTGTTTTTGGTGCCCTTTCTGATACCATAGACGGAAACTTGGCTAGGCTTTTAAATCAACGCTCAAACCTTGGCAAAATCTTAGACCCCCTTGCAGACAAATGCTTCATAAACATGCTTTTCTTTCTTTTTTATTATGAAAACGTCATCCCTCTAAGCTTTTTAATGGTTATACTGGTAAGAGACCTTTTGATCCTCATAGGAGCCCTCTACCTCATCTTCTTGACCAAGGGTAAGGCTATCCCCTCGCCCTCTCTCCTTGGTAAGGCAACAACCGTTCCCCAGCTTATAACCCTTATGCTTCTTTTTATGCATTACTTCCTTTATTCTCTCCCAGAGCTATTCTTAAGCCTTGTCATCAACCTAACCATCCTTTTAACGCTTACCTCCGGATTACACTACATACTTAGCTTTCGAAGGATGCTTTCTCATGCTTAAAAACTTAGCCAAATGGTTAATCATATTCAGTCTTTTAGCCCTCTTCGTTTATACTTTTATCCATCCTTTGATCATACCGATTGACCATCTTAAAAAGGAGTTCCCAAAAGAGACGGCTATGATGAAATACCGAAGAGAACAGTTTGAAAGGGAAGGGAAACCCTTTATCTTAAGATACTATCCCGTCCCTTTAAGCAAGATTTCTCCCTACTTGGTGAAGGCAGTCCTCATAGCCGAGGATGATAAATTCTATCGTCATGAGGGGTTTGATTGGGATGCCCTTCAAAAGGCTTTGGAAAAAAACTTAAAGGAAGGAAAAATAAAGTATGGCGGTAGCACCATATCTCAGCAGCTTGCTAAGAACCTTTATCTCTCACCATCCAAAAATCCGATAAGAAAGATAAAAGAAGCCATCCTGACCGTTCGCTTAGAAAAGGCTCTTAGCAAGAGGCGGATCCTTGAGCTATACCTAAACATTGCCGAGTGGGGACCAGGGCTCTTTGGAGCCGAAGCAGCAAGTAGATACTACTTCGGAAAGAGCGCCTTAGCCCTGTCTCCCTTTGAGGCTGTTCGCTTAGCCGCAGTCCTTCCCAATCCTTTAAAATACAACCCCTTAAGCCATGAGCCTTTCGTGGAAAAAAGAAGTAGGATCCTTTTGACCCTCCTTAAAAAACGGGGAATTTTAAAGGAGGAGCTAAAGGAGCTAAAACAGGACTTGCCAAAGGATGAGTTTAAAGAGGAGGGAAAAGACCAAACACAAGATAAAGCTACGGGAATAGCTCCGGAAAAAGAAAGCGAAGAAGCACCATCTAAAAATGGCTCCCCCGGCGAGGGGGAAGACCGCCCTAAGGACAACCCTTTACCTAAATCACTACCTCAATGAGTTGAGGTATATTCTTTTTACAAGCTCTCTATCTACTTTTACGGGTGCTTGGGAAAGCATCAGCAAAAACCCTCCCACCCTCTACTTGGCTAATCTTTACCTTAATAAGCTCACCCTGGGTAAGGCATCTGTTAGTAAATCCCTCCTTCAAAAGGGCATGAACATAGTTTTCAGTAAGAACGATTGTTTGCCCCTCTTCTACCTTTTCCACTATGGCATAAAAGCTTTTCCTTATAAGTTCTCTATAGAAATCTTCTCTTTTCTTCTCTATCAGCCTTCTTAGTATGTTTGAGCGGTGTTTGACCACAGTTTCTGGCACCCTTTCCTTGATCTTTTCAGCGGGTGTCCCAGGTCTTGGGGAATAGGGGAATACATGAAGCCAGTTTAGGGGCGACTTCTCTACCACTTCAAAAGTTTGAGCAAAGTCCTCTTCCGTTTCTGTCGGGAAGCCGACGATCACATCGGCACCAAATGTAGCATAAGGGAAAAGCTCCTTTAGCTGCTCTAATTTTTCGATATACTCCTCCCTCGTGTAATGCCTATTCATAAGCTTAAGAATGCGGTTTGATCCGCTCTGCAAGGGCACATGAAAGTGGGGACAGATGTGCCTTGAGCCCTTAAGATAAGCAAAAAGGTCTTCGTCAAACTCAGTTACTTCTACAGAAGAAAGTCTTAGCAAGACTTTAGCGTTTGCCTGCTCAATCTCCTCTTCAAGCTTCTCAAGGAGCCGAGCAAGGGAGCTCCTTGGGGTTAGGTCTTTTCCCCACATTCCGATGTGTATGCCTGTGATGACGATTTCTCTGTAGCCTTGTTTGATAAAGAGCCTTGTCTGCTCTAATACCTGAGAAAGGGGATAGCTTCTTGAAGGTCCCCGGGTATAGGGCACGATACAGTAGGAACAAAAGCTTGAGCACCCATCCTGAATTTTTAAAAAGGCTCGCGACCGGTTGTAGAAATTCTTAAGCACCGGCAGGCCTTCCTCCTCATCTTCTAAAAACCTTGGCAAACCGTTTACAGGAGCTTCTAAATAAGCAGTAATATGATTTGGATTAAGCTTTGCCCTCTGCCCAAGCAAAAGTAGGTTCTTAAAATCAAACCGTTCTGAAAGCCTGAGAAAATCTTCTCTGTTTGAGACAACCGCGCACCCGGTTAAAACGATAAGCTTTGGCTTTCTTTTTATCCAGGACCTGACGACCTTTTTTGTCTCCGAGACAGCCTTTTCTGTTACCGCGCAGCTGTTTAGAATAAGGACCTCAGCAGACTCTTCAGAGGTTGGCACAAAACCAAGCTCAGAGAGCCTCTCATGGAGGCAAGCGCTCTCAACCTGGTTTACCTTGCATCCTAAGGTCTTGATAAAAAAGCCCTTTTCTTTCATAACCCCAGTTCTTTTAAGAATTCTTTTATGGCAGAGCGGACAAGTCTTTCATACTCCTTCTCACCCATAAGCCTCCTTCCAAAGGAATAGTTAAGCTCAGACAAAAGGGGCTTAAATTTTGCTTCATCCTCTGGGTCTTCCTTAAATAAAAGGTCAATAGCTACATGGTTTACTTTTGTTTTTTCTAAAAAATTCTCAACGAGCATCAAAGCCTTTTGTTTTAATTTCTTGCTTGGCGGGGCGATGGTTTTCCCTTCTTGAACGAGGTTTTTTAAAAAACCTCCCTCACGAAAGAAGATAAGTCTTTCTTTTCCGATTACAATCACCCTGGCGTCAAACCCTGTTGGTATGTATTCTTGAAGGATAAACCCATACCTTCCCTGCCTTTCCCAGGCTTTAATCCTATTTAACACCCCTTTAAAATCTTCTTCATCCCGCGCAACAAAGACCTCTGAGCCCTCGTCTCCATGGTTCCCTTTTACTACAAACGGAAAGGCTGGCTTTTCAAAGGCTCTATAAGGGTTCTCTTCAATTCCACAAAGACGAGGAATAACAACGCTTTTTGGATAGGTAAGGTTTAGGGATTTGAAAAGAAGAAGAGCTCCGATTTTTCCCGGAAATTTAAACTTTAGCTCAAGGTTTGGAAAGACTGGTATTCCCTGGTTTTTGAAGAAAAAATAAAGCTCAGAAGAAGCAAAAGGTGGAAGAATTACCGCCTTTGCCTGAGAGAGCTTAGCCAAAATCTTAGCATCCAAAGCCTCAAAGATAAAGAAGTTTTCGTCTCCTTCATACATCGTCCAAAAGGATACAACCATCTTGCTTTAGCCTCCTTTTGTCTTAAATTTTATACCGATGAACGGCTTCAACGAGATGGGTAAATTTTTAATCCTTATCGGGGTCCTCTTAGTAGCCCTCGGTCTCTTTATAAGCTTTTTCCCAAAGATCCCTTATCTTGGAAAGCTCCCAGGCGATATCCACATCAAAAGGGATAACTTTGAGTTTTTCTTCCCTCTTGGCACATCAATCCTTTTAAGCATCATCCTAACCATCATCTTAAACCTAATCTTTAGGCGGTAATTTTTCTTTCTCGTTTTCAACGCAAAAATACCAATTTTTTTCTTTATAGGGGTCCTTTAAAGTTAATCTTGTTTGATACCCCTTCTCTTCGCAAGGTATCCCCATTATAACAAAGGCTGAGCTTAAATCTTTTCTTTCTTTACATTTGGGAATCCTTCTTTCACAAATAAGGCTAAAAAGATAAACAGGCTCATCAAAAAAGCACAACCTTTCTTGGCATGGTATACTTTTTTGTAAAGACATGATCTTTGGTCTTAGCGAGGTAATCTGAAGGACATAGGTTAAGGAGCAAGCTAAAAAGTTTAGGATAAAAAGGATAAAGGTAGCATAAAAAACAAACCTTTCAGAATAAAGATTGAGCAGGATTTTAGCAAGAAGTATAGCAAAGACAGGATAGATAAAAAGAAGGTATTTATCAAACTTTTCTCCTGTAAATGAAAGAATGAGAAGAGGAATAAAAAAGGAAATGAAGTATAAGAAAAGGTCATGATGGTTAATTTTAAGCAAACTTCGTGCCTTAAGGAATAAAAGCAATAGATAGAGCAAAAAGTTTAAACCTAAGCTTAAGAAGTAATAATAGAAGGGGTCGCCTTTTCCCACTGTTCTTGTTTGAAGGTCAACAATAAATTCCTGGAAAGGCTCTTTCCCAAACTTAAGATAGGCTAAGCCATACCATAGGGCTTGAGGGAAAAGATAGAGGATTAACCCATTGGGCCTAAGAAAAGAAATTGCTTCTTTCTTGTATTTCAACGCTGTATATAAAAATAGGCTAAAAATTAGTAGAAGATTGAGAAATCCTCTTACTAAACTTGCTAAACTTAAAACAAGGTAGAAAGCATAGATAAGATAGGATTTTCTTTCCCTTTCATACTTTACGAAAAGATAAAAAGAAAGAAGGCAAAAAAAGACAAAGGGTGGCTCAAGGTCTATCCTTAAGACAAAGGAAAGAAACCTATAGCTACTAAAAAGGATAAAGATTGCTATCAAGCTCTGTCGCAGGTCCTTCTCTAAAAGAAGAAAAACTATGTAGGAAGTTCCAACATAAGCTAATAAAGAAAGAAATCTCAAAAGGAATATCTGAACATCCGTTCCAAGGTTTAGGGCTGAGGCAAGAAGTAGGAGAGGATAGGCTAAAGTGGGGTGAAGAGGGGGCTTAACAAGATAGGGTTCACCGTTTAGAGTTGGGAAGAGGGGATTATATTTAGATTCTAAAGCTATCAAAGCCCTCCTTGCCTCTTGATGGGATGTAATAGGGAGAAAGTAGGCTTGAAGAAGAAAAAACAAAAAAAGAAGACAAAATAGATAGACCGCTTTTTTGCCCATCCTTTTCGGTGTAATTCTATAGCACTTTACAACTTTGGAAAGCGTATTAAGTTAAGGAGCCATGAAATTAAGGCTTGTTCTCGTTGGCTGTGGTAAAGTTGCCGAAAAACATCTAAAGATCTTGAAAGCCTTGGCTGAAGAGGTTGAAGTTGTAGGTGTTGCCGATGTCAACCCAGAAAGAGCAAACCTCTTTGCCAAGGAGTTAAACTGCAAAGCCTACACCGACCTTAGGGAGCTCATAAAAAAAGAAAACCCTGAGGTTGTTGACCTTGCCGTTCCCTCTGGTCTCCATGGACAGATTGGGATTGAAATCCTTGGGAAGTTTAAGAAACATCTCCTCGTAGAAAAGCCTTTAGCTTTAACCCTTCGTGAGGCAAACAAGCTCGTTGAGCTATCCCAAAAGTATAACCTTAAACTGGTTACCATCTTTCAGAACCGAGCAAACCTACCTGTTAGGCTTGCTAAAAAGGTTATTTCTGAGGGGTTGCTTGGAAGGGTTATTCATCTTTCCGCTCAATTTTACTGGTGCCGAACTCAGAGCTACTACGATAGCGCTGCCTGGAGGGGTACTTGGGAACAGGATGGGGGAGCCCTTGCTCAACAGGGCTGTCATTTTGCCGATGCCCTCGTCTACCTTGGGGAAGAGGTAGAAAGCGTCTTTGCTAAGATGGGGACTTATCTTGTCAACATTTCAGCAGAAGACCTGTTAGTTGGTGTAATAAAGTTTAAAAACGGAGCCCTTGGCACGATAACCGCTACAACCGCAGCAAGACCAAAGGACATCAAAGCTGAAGTCGTCATCCTCGGAGAGAAGGGTTCCATCATCCTTGGTGGCTTTGCCATGGAAAAGCTAAACTATCTTGCTTTGGCTGATGCCGAGGCTTTGCAAAGGCTTAAGGTAGACGAATTTCACGAAAATCCGCCCCATCCCCTTGGCTACTCCCACTTTACCTACTATCACTCAGCCATAAAATTCTTCAAAGACGGAGTAAGAGAAGATTATCTTGCTATCGGTCAAGATGCTATCCCCTCGCTTGAGTTGATCGTCGGTCTTTATGAGTCTGCAGAAAGGGGGAAGGAGGTAAAGTTTCCCTTTAGACCCTTAATGACAAAGCTTGGGAGGAAGGATAATGCTTAGTATCCCCCTTCTTGACCTAAGAAGAGGCTTTGCCGAAATAGAAGAGGAGGTCCTTTCAGGGTTTAAAGAGGTCTTTGTCACTCAGAAGGTGTTAAACGGCAAGAACTTGCTTTCCTTTGAGGAGGAGTTTGCAAGATATATTGGCACAAAGCATGCTTTGGGCTGCGCCAGCGGGACCGATGCTATACTCATGGCTTTGCTTGCCTGCAGAGTTGGAAGGGGGGACGAGGTGCTTCTTCAGGCAAATGCCTTCATTGCTGACTTTGAAGCTATCCATTGGGTTGGGGCAGAGCCGGTTTTTGTTGAGGTTGACCCAAGGACCTTTGGTCCAGACCTTTCCGACCTTCAAAAAAAGATAACTCCAAGGACAAAAGCCCTTCTTCTTGTTCACATGTATGGCGACCCTGCTGACATGGATGAAATACTTGAAATATGTGACCGTTTTGGTATTACCTTGATCGAAGATGCTTCTCATGCCCATGGAGCGAAGTATAAGGGTAGGAAGGTTGGCTCCTTTGGAAGGGTTGCTTGCTTTAGCTGTGGACCAGTGAAGAACCTTAACGCCCTTGGGGATGCCGGAGTCCTTACTACAAACGACGATGAAATAGCTTATAAGATTAAATACCTCAGGGTGCATGGTCAGGTAGAGAAGAACCATTCTCATTTCCCGGGCTTTAATTCCCGTTTGGATGAGCTTCAGGCGATAATCCTTAAGGCAAAGCTTAAAACCCTTGATGCCAAGAACGAAAAAAGAAGGGAAATCGCTAATAGATACCGAGAGGGGCTTTCAGACATTCCGGAACTTTTTGTCCATCCGGCTCCTCCACCTTACAAAAAAAGCGTTTACCACCGCTTTGTCATAGGAACAGAAAAAAGAGATGAGTTGGTAAAATATCTAAAGGAAAAAGGGATAGGAACGGGCTACTACTATCCCATACCCCTTCACAAACAAAAAGCTTACCTTGAAGCCTACGGCAAAGCCTGGCATCTTCCCCAGGCTGAAAAACTGGCAAGGGAGCTTGTGGCCATCCCCATGTATCCTGAGCTAACAGACGAAGAGATAGATTACATCATTCAGGCGATAAGGAGCTTTTTTGGCAAGGGGTAAAAGGTGGAGGCAAAGTTCCTTTCTTTGGTAATCCCTGCCCACAATGAAGAAAAAAACATACCCATAGTCTATCAAGAGGCTAAACAAGTCCTTGAAGAGATAAAAAGGAAAGGGGGCTACGAGTATGAAATAATCTTCATCGATGATGGGAGCATAGACAACACCCTTTATGTGTTAAAGGAGATAAAGTCTAAGGACCCGAATGTCCGGGTTTTAGTGATGGATAGAAACCGAGGGGAAGCAGCTGCGTTGACTGCTGGCTTCTTCCATGCTCGGGGCAAGTTTATCTTTAGCATGGATGGCGACGGGCAGAACGACCCGAAGTATCTAAAAGACCTTTTGGCAAAGCTTGAAGAGGGTTTTCTTGCCGTCTCTGGCTATCGTGTGCAAAGAAAGGAGCCTCTTTTCACAAGAAAGATCCCTTCAAGGATAGCTAACTTTCTAATCGGTCTTATAACAGGGCTTCCATCCAAAGACAACGGCTGTAGTCTTAAGGGCTACTACTTTGAGATACCAAAGAGATGGCAAATCCCTCATGGCTTTCACAGGTTCATACCAGCATTGTTTGGCATAAAACCTAAGGATTTTACCCAAATCCCGGTCATTGATAGACCAAGACTTCATGGTAGAAGCCACTATGGACTGAAACGAACCTTTGAGGTTTTGCGGGAGCTCCTTACCATTCCTTTTGTCCTAAGGAACCCTTTAAAGTATGAAAAATTTTTCAAATTTTGGGCAGGTTTGCACCTTCTTGCCTTTGTCATTTTTGCTGGATTTCTTTGGTTTGAAGGTAAAAGCCCTTTGAGCCCTGGGCTTTTGAACGGGGGAGTCCTCTTTGCCCTCGCCCTTGGAGCCTTTGTAAGCTATGTTATCTACAAGAACCTTAACAGGTTTAACAGAGCTCAACGAGAGGGCGTGTTTAAATTATCCGAACTCTGAACATAAGCCACAAAATAGCTTCTACTTTTTTCCTTTTTGTCGATAAGCTTTCTAATAATCTTATTTCGTAAGGCAACAACTCTTTACGAACTATTACTATTCCGTATGCTTTTAAATTCTCTTTAATTAGCATGACTGGCTCAACCTTTTCGGTGATCTTAGCGTAAAAGTAGAAATTGGCTACAGGGTCTCCCTTATCCTTAAGGTAACAAACCTTTCTTATAAAGGTTTTCTAATAGTTTACCTGTGATTATCCAAGAGTTAGTTTGGATATTGCGTAAAAAGGTAATAATCAAAAGGACGGCAAAAGGGAGTATGGGCAAGATGTAGTAGCCTCTTCTAGCTTTAGCAAGGGTAAAGATAAGAAAGACTGCTAAATTACTAAGGAGTAGCCATCTTTCATCGCTTGCCAATCTTTTAAATTTGTTTTCTTTAAACCACCTATACCTTTCCTCAAAGAGCTTTCTTGCTAAGTAGTAAAAAGAAATAACGGTAAGTAAGGCGACTATGGCTGAGGGGAGCCTTACTGCAAACTCGTTCTTCCCAAAAAGGTAGCAAGAAGCTTTGATAAGAAGAAAAGGGATTAAGGGTTTGGTGGTATGAGGAAAAAGTTTATGGTTGGCACAAAAATGGAATGCGTTAGGCTCATCTCCCTTGCGGACTCTGCCCATCTCCCCTCAACACCAAAAAGCGGACGCTCCCCAAGAAAGATAAAGTCTTTTTAGCATTTCAAAAAATCATATTATAATAAATAAGCTAACATTCACAACGGAGGAGGCTTTTTGTCAAGAAAAAAACTCCTTTTAGGCATCCTTTTTCTCTTACTCTTTGGTCTTTCTCTTTATATTCCAAACCTTGGGGTTAAAGAGTTTCAAGGCGAAGAAGGAAGAAGGGTTGTTTATGCCCTATCCATGCTTGAGACCAAAAACTTTCTCATTCCTACTCTCTTTGGGGAACCCTATTTTACAAAGCCCCCGGTTTTCAACTGGGTTTTGGCAGGAGGCTTTGCCATAACTCGCGACTATTCTGAGTGGACCGTAAGAATGGTTTCCTCTTTAAGCGTCATTCTAACTTCTCTTTTTTTACTCTTCCTTTGGAAAGAAGTTGTTAAGCCCTCTTCTTTGTTTACACTTCTTTTACCAAGCCTAATCTATCTAACGACTCCTGAAGTCATAGATAAAGCTTTAAGAGCGGAAATCGATGCCTTCTATAGCCTCTTAGTTTCTCTTTATGTTTACCTTTGGTTTTATCTTTATGAAATAAAACAGAGGAAAAGTTTGTCTTATCTTTTAGCAGGCATCATTGCAGGCTTTGCCATTCTAACTAAAACTTTTCAGGCTCTTCTCTTCTTCTACCTTGCTTTAGTTCCTTATTTACATACTGAAAGGTCTTTACGCGACCTTTTTAAACTTAATCGCCATTTTCTTTTTCTATTCGGAGTATGCTTAGTCTTTTGTAGCTGGATTTTTGCTTTACATTTGAAAGGAATTGATATAAGACAAATTTTAGACTCCTGGATTGGAGAGTACAAAAGCGCAGCCTCGGCAAAGGAGATGACACCATCTCAGCACTTTACCGCTTACACTTTTGGGGCTCTCTTTTCCCTTTCTCCTTGGCTATTCTTTCTCTCTTTCTATTTGAAACATCTTCCTAAAGATAATTCTTTGCACTATAAACTTTTCAAATATTCTGCCTTCCTTTTTATTCTTTCCTATTTCTTTCATTTTCTTTTTCCTGGTGCAAGGTTTAGATACATCATGCCTTCAATTTCTGGCTTTGCTATACTTTGTGCTATCCCAATGCTTTATGTGGATAAGGTCTTTTCTTTTTCTCTAAAAAAACTTTTTATTTCCCTTATAGTGCTTGTTTTTATAGGAAAGCAAGCTTACGCATTTTTTTATTATCCCTATCATGCCAAAAACTTAAACTATTTCCGAAGGGCTGCTTTAGAGGTTGCCGAGCTACTTCAAGGGAAAAGAACTCTCTATCTTTGCAAAGCCCTTCCCCATCATTTGGTCTATTATCTTAAATACCGATACCGCGTAGTTGATAATTTTATTTACTTAAGGGAGATTGAAGATTGTCAATTTATACCAGCAGGGGCTTTTGTATTGATAGAAAGGAGGTCCTTTGAGGGAATGGAAATCCCCAAAAATTGGGTAACAATGCCTTTAAAGGTTAGGACAAAGGATTATTTTCTTATCAAGGTTCAGTGATACCCACGATGCATCCAAACTTTCCGGAAAGCTCCTTAATAACCTTTTCTTTGATTTTTAAATACTCATCAAAGGTTTTAAATATCATGTAACACCCCTCATTTACCTCAATTTTTAGCTAAATGATTTTCCCTTTTCTTTCTTCGCAAGGTGATAATTTTATCAAAAAAAATAACATCTTTTTCGCTAAAGGCTGGATAAAACTTTGCGTATTCATTCCAGATGAGGTTTCTTGCAAGGAGTAAACCTTCCCATTCTAAGGTCATGGCCAGGGTAGCAAGTTCTTTAAGCCTCATCTTTTTGGGTAGAGGCTTGCTATAAAGCTTCACACCATCAAGGTCAAAGACCTTAAAGCCAGTCTTATTTGTATAGTAAAAATTATAAAACTTTGTGTCCCGAAGGTATAATCCTTTTTCGTTAAGGGAAAATAAGAACTTAACAAGGCGTGGAAGAAGAATTTTTGCGGATTCAAAGGTCAAAAAGCCTTCCTTCAGGTAAGGAAAAACTATCCCCCCATAAAAGGGCTCATCCTTAAGTAAGGCAAACCAGGGATTTTTCCAAAAAAGAAAAAGGGGCTCAAGGAGAGGCACATCGCGTTTTTTTAACTCAAGAAGGTTTTTCAAGTAAGATTTTACCCGATTTCTTCTAAAAGGGCGAGGTATAAAGAGTTTCAAAAAAAGGTCAGGTTCAGTCGATGAGGCAAAGGTTAAAAGGAAGTTTCTGTGCCTCTTTGGAATTTTTTCGCATTTTAAGAGAAAGGGCTCATGAAAAAGCCGGTCAAGAGTAGCTTTAGCCTCTTTGCTAAAAAAATAGACTTTAAAGTCCTTCCAATTTGGAAACAAGGCAGTCCACATAGCTATCCCAAGTAAGATGATAGATGGATTGACTGCAAGCTTCTTCTGAGATTTTAGTTTTCATGGCAAGAAGCATCTTCTGCAAAAGCTCGTCCTTTTCCAGGGTTGTAATCCAGCCGTTCACCCCCTCTTTGATGAATTCTTTGGCACCATCAAAAACTGAGGTTATAATCGGAGTTCCGCTTGCTAAGGCTTCTAAGGTAGTCAAAGCTCCAGGGTCGTAAAGGCTTGGTAAAACAACAAGGTCAGAAAGGGCGTAGAACTCCTCAATGTTTTGGACCTTACCAAGATAAACAATCCGTTCTTGGCTTTTCCCTTGAATACCCGCAATAAGAAGTTTTACATTTTCGGGAAGCTTAGAGAATACTTCTAAAAGAAGTCTTAGACCCTTTCTTCTTGGTTCATTCCCTACAAAAAGGATGATAAAATCCTTGGGATTAAAGCGGTATTTTTCTCGAAGAGCATTTTTTTGCTTCTTTAGCTCAGGATTGAATCTTTTATGGTCGATACCCATATGACAGACCGCGACATTATGAACCACTTCTGGATAAAGGTTTTCTAAAAGCTCAACCGTTGGGGAAAATAGAGCAATGATCCTTTTTGCAGACCTTAGACAAAGCTCCTCATACTTTAAGAAAACCCTTGCTCGCATTCCGAGGTTTGAAATTTCTTTAATTATCCGAGGGAGCGGTCTTTGTTTTAGCCAAAACTTAAAAAGGGGGTCGCAGAGGATCAAAAGGTCAGCCTTTGGGAACCGAAAAGGGGAGAGGAGAAGATAATCCTTTTTAAGGCTCTCTAACACCCTGTTTGCTTCTTTAAGAAAAAAAAGATATTTTAGCAGGCTTCCCCTACCTCGTCTCTTCACCTGAAGAAAATTAATTTTTTCTAAGACCTCTCTTGGGAAGCTTATCTCCTGGGCAAGGACAGAGACTTTATAGCCCCTTTCAAGGAGCTTTAGAGCTATCATCCCAGCATGAGTTTCGGCTCCGCCAAGCCCAAAACCTACCTTAGGTCTAACGATGACTACATGCTTCATGAGAGCAATTTTAGCAGAGGTTATTTTGTTTATAATACATAAACTTTAATGCCAAGTTTTGTTAATTCCTCTCTTAAAATTTCCTTTTTCTCATTAAATACCTCTCTTTCAAAAATGACTATTCTATAGCCTTTTGATTTAATAAAATTAATTATTTCATCAACTGATTTGGTCCCAAGATTATTATAAAAAGATCTATCTTCAATAGTTGGACATAAAGGAACCTTAGTAATGTTTGATAAGTAGAATAAAACTCTTGGATCAATTGTAAGAACAAGGTCTTTACAGGCTCCTTTCGAGCACGACCTTATTTCTTCATGCGAAACATTCTTTGCAATTTCATGAGCTACGATTTTTAGTTTTAATTTTTCAATCCTTTCTTTTTGAAAAATTTTTACAGCAGAGGATAAAATGATACAAATTATCAACAAACTAATAAGTAATTTAGATGAAATACTAAATCTGTTTGTTAAAAATTCTTTAGTCGTTAACAAGCCAAGCCCTACGATTATACTTACAGAATAAAGCAATGGCAACATATACCTTTTTTCCATATACCATTTTGTAAAAGTAAAATACCATAAACAAACTAAGTATCCAAGGGAGATGATAACAAAGTATAAAGATAAAGGTTTCTCTTTAACAAAGGATACCACTCTTTTTAATCCAGCTAAGAGAATAAGAAAGATAGGAAAGTGTAGGGCAGGGATAAACTTGTAGAAGAAGGTTGTGCCAAAAGCGATGAGCCAAAGGTTCTGTTTCACCATATCCCAAAAATAGGGAGATGGACTTGGAATGCTAAGGTATCTAAAATTTTTTAATTCTTTAGCAAAAGGTTGCTCAAAGGGATTTAATAAGGTCAATTTTTCTTTTATTTCTACAAGAAAAAAGCTTTTGTAAGAAATTAAATAGATAAAGCCGATGATTAAAATTATTATAGGAATGACAGAAAAGTATATTACCATGAATAGCCATTCTTTTTTATCTTTTGAAATTAGAAGTTTGATTATTAAAAAGAACAAAGAAAAAAAGATGAAGAGAAATCCTTCAATTCTTACCCAGGCAGAAAAAAGCCAAAATAGGTTTGCGAAAGAAAAAAATAGACATCTTTTATAAATTTTGCTACTTTCATACCCTTTTATAAAGCTTAGTATCCCAATTAAAGTTAAAAATGTATAAAAAGATTCTCTCATTATTTCTGCCGATTCTTTTACTATGGTAGGATTAAAACAAAAAACGAGTAGAGTCATATAAAGAATGGATCCTTGGAAAAATCTTTTGAGAATAAGGTAAAGTAAAATTAAAGATAAGGAACTTGAAAAAAAAGAAACAAGCTTACCTGCTATTTCCCAATCTTGACAAAGGTAATAAAAGGGCACAATAACCATAGAGAAAAGATTGATTTCTTTTATTCTTGAGGACAATCCACATAGCTCTAACAGGTTAAGGTTACCCGTGGCTAATAACATAGCTTGATAAAGATAAAGAGGGGAATCCTTCTGGATGATAGGGAGGTTGAAAAACATAAAGAGCCTAATTATTACACCGATTGTTAAAATTAGAACAAGTAAGAATTTATCGTTCATTATTTGGCGCTCATTTGATTTTTTCACAAAATCATCCTCTGATTAGGGGTTTCTATCCTTGTTTTGCCAAATTTTAAACATCTAAGTTCCCAGCCTAAGTTTACCAAATTTTTTAATCTGTGTCTATTTTGATTTTTCCATGTTAACCTGACTCAGACAAAAAAAATTGTCAATTCCTCAGGGTGTTCTAAACTATTAGAATGGACCCTATCAAAACCTCCCCCTTATGTGTAGCAATCAAAGATTGAAGAAGTAGAGTAGATTTTCCTAAGGTTAACAAACTATGGCGAATGCGTAGATACGAACAGCGGCTTGCCCTTTCCAAAACAAAACATTAGACAATCGGGCGGACGCCCTAACATTCGTAATTGGGAAACGCCGTTTACCCCTACAATTTATTTTTTGATGAAGGGCTCACTGGTTGATTTTTTTAGATTCTGGCTTAAGATACCTTGTCAGAAGTAGAAGTGGCATAGGTGCTATCAAAACGCTAAAGAATGTAAGGTTTAAATTATATTTTAATCATTAAATTGTTAGTAAAATAAAAAAGCAAAAACTATATGTCTTCTAATACTCATTACAAAGTTTCTATACTTATACCTACTTATAATAGGCTTAATTTGTTTATTGACACAATGAATTCAATTATTCCCCAAGTTGTAGAGAAACAGATTTATGTAGCAATTGTTGATGATGGATCAACAGAGAAGAATTATGAGTATGCTTTGGAATTAAAAAAGAACTATCCTTTTATTGAAGTAGTTAGACATGAAAAAAATTTAGGGCTTGCTTCTGCTAAAAACACGCTTCTTAAATTAGCTAAAGGAGATTATTTGCTTTTTTTTGATTCAGATGATCTACTCCTTCCCGGTGCTGTTGAGAAGATTTTAAAGATTATTGATAGCGGTTTTGCGGATGTCTATGTGCTTAATACTTATAGACAAAAAGGAAGAAAATTAAAGTTTAAATATTTTCCATGTAATATTAATGGATTAGAGTTGTTAACGGCTTTTTTAGATGGTAAATTTTCTGAAGCTCTATACCTTATTAAAACCGAAAAGGCTAAGCAAATTCATTGCAATTCAAGTCTTAGAGTAAAGGAAGATTTAGCTCAAAAGGCTTGTTATCTTTTATTTTATAAAGTAAAAGTAATAAATGAACCATTTGCAATAATTAGAGATAATCCACAGCGATTAAGAAATATTTCAGATTACTATTTTACTCATGCAATTTCTGCAGTAGATGACCTATTTAATAGATTACCTCAGCAATATCAAGTTTTAAAGTCTTATGCTTTAGGAAAGACATACCTTGAACTTGCTAAAATGGCATATAAAAATAGTTTGTATCATGAAGCAGAAAAATTTTTAAAAGAAGCAAAAACTATATTACCAGAATTAAATTGGGATTTTAAATACCTAAAGCTTAAGATAAAGTTGAGTTTGATTAAATTTGTAAAGTTATGGAAACAGTAAAGATCGGCGAATATGAAGTTATGAAGGAATATATGGATTTATTTTCTAAAATTTTTAACAACAATACATTTGCTGTTCATTTTTTGAACTGTTTTTTTGAGCACAGAAAAAGATACAAATGGACAAAAGGATTTGAATTTAGTGGTAAAAGAATTTTTATAAAAGACTACGCGGACCATTTTGATGAAGCTGAAGACGAATGGAAGAACTTATTTATGTTAAAAAAATTGGGTTTCTCCGTGCCCGAGCCATTTTTTATTAGCCGGAAAGAAGATAAGATTGAAATAGCAATCTTTGCCCTTAAAGGTGAGCCTCTTTCCAGTTTGCTTTTAGCCAATAAAGAAAAACAAACTTTTTTAGTGGCAAAGCTTGCTGAGCTTATCGCCTCTTTACATGTTAAGAATCTTTACCATCAAGATTGCTATCTTTATCATTTTTTTTGGGATGAAGAGTCAGAAACCCTTAGTTTTTTGGATGTCCCAAGAGTTTTACAGAATCCCTTATTTTCCTTAAAATACCAAATTAAAGACCTTGGTCAGCTTGGCTATTCTTTTGAAGAATGCTTCGGCAAAACTGGGAAAGAATTATTTCAGCAATTTTTAAATTATTATTTAAACTTTTCCAAAATCAAACATACTAATTTTTTGATATTTTTGGTAAAATTAAAGATGGCTTTGATTAGATGGAGAACTGAACGAGCAAAATTAAAAGGAAAAAAATTGTTATGAATAAAAAAAAGACCCTCCTGTTTATAATTCCCAAATTAGGTAGTGGTGGCGCTGAACGAGTAATAGCTAACATTTGCCAAAGCTTAGAAGATTTTGAAAAGTATGTTGTAATTTTTGAAAAAGAAATAAAATATGAAGTAAAAGCAAATATTATACGCATACCTTTACTTCCCTCTAAAAATTTACTTTTTAGAATACTGAATTTTCTGATTATAAAATTAAGGCTGAAAAATTTTAAAAAGAAAATAAAAACATCTTTTACCATTAGTCTTATGGAACCAGCTAATTATTATAATTTATTTACAAAGCTGAATCAGGAAAAAATTATTCTAACATTTCATAATCATTATTCATTAAAATATAGTCCTGAACGAAAATTTAGTGTTAAAAAGAGACTAAGGTTATTATTTTATAAATTCATCATGAAAAGGTTTTACAATAAAGCGGATTCACTTATTGCAGTATCTAAAGGAATAGAATTAGACTTGGTTAAAAATTTTGGGATCAATCCCAGGAAAATTATCACTATTTATAATCCAGTTTTATTGAAAGAAATAGAAAGGTTTTCAAAAGAAAAATTGTTTGAATATGAAGACATTTTTAAACATCAAGTTATAATAACTGCGGGAAGACTAAAAAGACAAAAAGGAAAATGGTATCTTTTAAGGACCTTTAAAAAACTAAAAGAACAACATAAAGATCTAAAGCTTCTTATCCTTGGTGAAGGAGGATTAAAAGAATATCTAATTAAACTATCAGAAGAATTAGGGCTAAAGACCTATGTTTGGGGATAGAGATAAACTTAACTACGATTTTGATGTGTATTTTTTAGGCTTTCAAAAAAACCCGTTTAAATTCATGGCAAGGTCTAAGCTTTTTGTGTTTCCTTCTTTGTGGAAGGGTTGGGCAATGTCATCATCGAGGCTATGGCTTGCGGAGTTCCTGTAATATCTGCAGACTGTATGAGTGGTTTAAGAGAAATTTTAGCACCAAATACAGACATCACTCGTCAAACCGATAAACCTGAGTTTGCTGAATATGGAATATTAATGCCAACCTTTGAGTATAAATTTAAATCTGCCGATGAACCATTAAATGAAAAAGAGCAGATGTGGGTTGATATAATAGATAAAATACTAACAGATGATGACCTAAGAAAATATTATGCGGAAAAAGGTAAAGAAAGAGCAAAAGATTTCCAAATAGAAAAGATAATACGCGAGTGGGAAAAGGTCTTAACTTAGGAAACTAAATTTTTAGCATAATTGGAAGCTTATAGTCAATCCCTAAGGCACTTTTTGTAACCTTTGGTCCAAGGGGAGCTTGGCGTCTTTTGTATTCTGCCCGGGCAAGCATCCTGAAAGTCTTTTTAACATGTTCTTCCGAAAATCCTCTCTGCAATATCTCCTCAGGCCTTAATCCCTCCTCTAGATGAGCCCTAAGGATGGCATCAAGTATTGAATAAGGAGGGAGCTCATCCTCATCCCTTTGTCCAGGACGGAGCTCTGCCGAAGGCGCTTTAGTGAATATCCTCTCAGGGATAACCGGACTTAGCAAGTTGCGATATTTTGCAAGCTCATACACCCAGGTCTTGTAGACATCCGCTATGGGTGCATAGCCACCCGCAATGTCCCCATAGATGGTGCCGTAGCCTGTTCCTGCTTCGCTCTTGTTTGAGGTGCAAAGCACAAGATGATTTTCCTTGTTCGAAAGATAGAATAAAAGGTTTGCCCTTATCCTTGCTTGTAAGTTTTCATCGGCAAGGGTGACCTCATCCGAAGGAAAAGTACCGCTTAGAAGGTTTTGTCTATAAACATTAAAAATCTCCTGAATTGGTATTTCTGTTAAGTCTATTCCAAGGTTTTTGGCGAGGGCATAGGCATCCTCTCTTGATTCTTGAGAGGTATACGCTGAGGGCATAAAAAGGGCTTTAACTCTTTCTTTTCCAAGAGCGTCTACCGCAAGGGTTGCAACAAGGGAAGAATCAATGCCCCCAGAAAGCCCTAAGATTGCCGAGGAAAATCCTGTTTTTTGGGCATAGTTCTTCAAAGCAAAGACTAAAGCCTGATAAAGCTCTGAGAAATCTTCTTTTTCTAAAGGTTGCTCTAAGGCAGACAGACGTTGAGCATAGGATGTCTTGTCTTGCGGCTGAGGATTAGAGATGGTGGGAACTACCATTAATTCCTCATCAAAGGCTTTAGCCCTATGGATAATCTCACCTTTTGGGCTTAGAACAAGGCTCTTCCCAGGAAAGATGTATTCATCCTGAACATAAGCTCCTCTAACATAAAAAACAAAGGCTCTGTGCTTCACGACAAAATCTTTAAGAAGGGGCAAAAAATCCCTTTCTTCTTCAAAATAGTAAGGTCTTTTGCTTAGGATCAAAAATAGGTCAACCTCATCAGGAGGAAAGCTTAACTCTTTCCTCTCAACAAAGCTTAAAATCCTCATTGAATTGAAGCTAAAGCTTAGGAATAAGCTTTCAGGGTGGTCAAAAGACGATAAAGCCCTTCTTATTACCTCTCCCCTCTCTATCAAAAATAAACCAAGATTAGGGGCACCCTCTCCCTCAAGATGAGTAATCAAAAAAGGGGCTTTTACATCCTTAGAATATTTAACAAGCTCTTCGAACACAAGCTTACAATCTTTTAAAAAATCCTTTCTATAAGCTAAGCTAAGCAAAGGATAGCCTGTTAAAGGTAAAAAAGAAAAAACTACAAGGTCTGCCGAGGAAGAAAGTTCCTTTAAAGTGGCTTTGACTTTTTCGAGGTTTCCGGATAAGTCTCCGCAGGTTGAGTTAAGTTGGGCAATCCCTATTTTTAAGTCTTTCATTTTTCACCCCCTGCATAAAATTCGTGATTACATAGCTCCCCTTTTCCCTCACAACTTGTAGCCTCCATCTGAAGGACAACATGATTTATCCCTTTAGACCTTAGCCGTTCTTCAAGGTCCGCCCTTACTTTGTCGGCTAAACTAAGGTGTTTATCAGCAACCTTTACATGGGCTGAAAAAGCGTATACGCCATGTCCAATACTCCAAAGATGGACATCGTGCACATTCTCAACCTCTGGATGAGATTTAAGCTCTTTAATAATTTTCGACAACTGAAAGTGAGGAGGAACAAGGTCAAGAAAGACGACCAAACCTGAACGGATAACCCTTATTCCTCCAACGAAGAGAAGGATTACTATTAAAACACTGGCTATAGGGTCAAAGAAACTAAATCCGGATAAATAGATAAGAACTCCTGATAGGATTACAAACACCGAAGAAAGGGTGTCCCCCAGGATATGAAGCCAGGCGCTTTTCCAATGGATGTCTTCGTGATCTTTGTGAAGGATAAGAAGCATTAAAACATTACCTAATAGCCCAACGATGGCTACGGGTAGCATTATCTTAAGATTGATTGGGTTTGGCGTTTTTAGTCTTTCTACGGCTTCATAAAGGATGTAAAGGGAGCTTAATACTAAGAAAAGACCGTTAAAGAGGGTAAAGAGTAATCCGATCTTTTGGTAGCCAAAGGTAGCTTTTAGACTGGGCGGTCTTTTTACAAACTTTAAGGCTAAAAAGCTTAGCAACAAAGAGAGGTTATCAGAAAGCAAATGTAAGGAATCGCTAAGAAGGGAAAGGGAGTGGCTCAAGTAGCCGGCTAAGGCTTCCAGAAGAAAAAGAAGAAAGGATATTAAAAAAAGAAGTTTAAAGTTTGCACTCCCTCTCATCCTCATTCATTATATCTTTAAGCCGTGTTCCTTCAAGAAAATTCCTAAGGACGGACAAGGACTTTGCCTCCTTTAAAACCTCCTCGGTTAAACCAAGCAGTTCGGATAGTTTTAAACCTCCAAGGTCCTGTGTGGGTAAAACCAATACTTCTGCAATGAGGACATAGCCCCTTTTTTCAAGCTCGCTCAAAAGCTCGTAAAGTCTATCTGGAGCGATGTTAAGAGTATTTTCTAATCTTTTTAAACTTAAAGATTTACCCTTTAAGAAGTTTTCGTAGATGGTTTTTAGGAGGATAATCCTATCCCATCCGCAAGGGAGCTTTGGCTTAAACAAATTATGTCTTAAGCTTAGAAAAACCGTAAGCTCGGCTCCGAGAAGAAAGAGTAACCAATTCAGAAAAATCCAAAGAAAGAAAAAGAATATAGTAGAGAGACTACCGTATATTGCTGAATAAGATACAGCATATTTTACATATAGACTAAAACCAAAAGAAAGAATTCCCCATAAAATGGTAGTAATAAAGGAGCTTATTAGAGCATATTTTCGTGGAACTTTTCTTAAAGGAAAATAATAATAAATCAAATAAAAGAAAAAAGCCATAAAAATTAAAAGCAGGTAGGTGGCATATTTGAACCTTGCTTCTAAATAACCATGAGTAGCAATTGGTATTAAAAGTAAGAATGGAGCTATGGTTAAGGTAAGCCAAAAGAAGCTTATTCTATCTCGAATGGTTCTTTTTTCGGTAGACAAATAAATTCTATTAAGGCAGCCTTCTACGAAGAAAAGTAGACCTATGCTCATCATGAAATAGGTAAGAAGACTAAACTTACCTAAAGGAAAGTGTTTAATTCTATCAAGAAAGTAGATAAGTTTTTCTACGAAAAAACCTGCAACCTCTTCTGGTAAAAGCTTAACTAAAAGTTCAAAGCTTTTTATGATTAAAGTATCCTCAGGTATGATAGCCCTTGCAAAGCTAAAGACCAATCCTAAGAGGGGAATTACAGCTAATAAAGTATTGAAAGTTAAGGCTTCAGCATAGATTAAGATTTCATCCTTAGCTACCTTTTTGAAAAAGTAGCTTAAATAAAGTCTTAGCGAGATGATAAATTCTTTGAAGTTTTTAGCCATGAGAACTTATTTATTAAATTCTAAAATGTACCATAATTTTAATTGGTTAAAAGACTGAGATAAGGGGTAATGGAGAATTTTTTTCTAGGTTGGGCTGGAGACAAAATTTAGGGGCAAAGAGCGTTTGCCCTGATTTATAGGGGGCGAGCAGCCGCTAAGCATTTTTATCGAAACTCCTTTCCTCATAAAATATTGACAATCCTTAAATTTGTAGAATGATTAAAAAATTAAGCATCGTTTTTTTCAAGGAGAAGTGTAGGAATGGGATACGAGTTTAAGATTGTGCCTGCCCAGAGAACCTGGGGCGTTGAGTATGCCATTCGCGATATCGTGGAAACCTCAAAAGAAGCCAAGGCAAGAGGCATTGACCTAATTCCTTTAAACATAGGGGACCCTGTAAAGTACGGCTTCCAAACTCCAAGACCTCTCATCGAAGCAGTATACAATGCCATGCTAAAAAATTTAAATTACTATTCTGAATCTTTGGGGGCAGAGGAATCAATCTCCGCCATCCGAACCTACGCTGAAAAAAAGGGAATAAAACCCTATTCAATCTTCATCACCCATGGGGCAAGCGAAGCCATAGAGTTTGCCATAGCAAGCCTTCTTGACCCAGGGGAAAACATTCTCTTGCCCTGCCCTTGCTATCCTCTCTATCAAGCCATCACTTCAAAGCTTGGAATAGAACCTCGTTACTACTATCTTGATGAAGAAAATGACTGGGAACCAGAGCTTGATTCCATCGAGGAAGCAATAGATAGCAAAACCAAAGCCATAGTTATCATCAACCCTAACAACCCCACAGGTTCAATCCTTTCGCGGGACACTCTTGTCCAGATAGTAGAAATTGCCAGAAGGCACAGACTTGTCATCTTCTCAGACGAGATCTACGACCAATATATTCTTGATGAAGAAAAGGAGCATATTTCCGTTGCCAGTTTAGCCGAGGATGTTCCGGTTGTAACCTTCAACGGTCTTTCCAAATGCTATTTTGCTCCGGGTTGGCGGATAGGTTGGGGAATTGTGTCTGGACCGGAAGAGGTCATCGTAGATTATGTCGAAGCCATAGCAAAGCTTGCCAGAGCAAGGCTTTGCGCACCCCACCCTCTTCAGTATGCCATACCCGTTGCCCTTCTAAACGAGAATGGCTACCTTAAAGAAGTCCTAAAGGAGCTAAAGAAGAGAAGAGACCTTCTTGTTCGGGGGCTTAACTCAATTCCTGGAATAAGCTGCGTTATGCCAAGGGGTGCTTTTTACGCCTTCCCGAGCATCCATTTCTCTCATGTGAACGACCTTGACTTTGTCAAAAGGCTTATCCTTGAGGAAGGAGTAGTTGTGGTTCATGGAAGCGGATTTGAACAGAAGCCAGGTAGCAAACATTTTCGGATCATCTTTCTTCCCGAAGAGAAAGTCCTTGAGATGGCCCTTGAACGGATTGAAAGGTTTGTTCGAAGAAATTATCTTTAGCTGTTCTTTCCGAAAGGGATTAGGATGCGCATTCCTTCGGTAAACGAGATTAAGCAGAAGTTTGCCTGCGGGACACCTCTGGCAAGAAGGGTTGTCTCAAAAGTTCGGGAACTTTTCCAAAAGGGAGATCTCTCGGAGCTTACAGAGGAAGTTTTAAAGAAAATCTTTGAAGAGACTAAAAAGGAGTATGAAACGCCTCATCTTCGGCGAGTTATCAATGCTACGGGTGTCGTTGTTCATACTAACCTGGGCAGGGCACCTCTTCCCACCTTAGCCCTTGAACACATCTACACCATAGGAAAATATTATTCAAACCTTGAGTTTGAGCTTGAAAGCGGGCGCCGTGGAAGTAGGTATGCGCATGTTCAAGAGCTGTTAAAGGAGATTACCGGAGCGGAATCAGCCCTTTTGGTAAACAACAACGCAAGCGCCGTTCTCATTACCTTAAACACCTTGGCTAAAGGTAAAGAGGTCGTCGTTTCCAGAGGGGAGCTCGTTGAAATAGGCGGAAGCTTTAGAATTCCAGAGGTTATGACCTGGGCTGGTTGCATCCTAAGAGAAGTAGGTACGACCAATAAAACCCATCTTTTTGATTACGAGCGAGCTATAAACGAAAACACCGGGCTTTTGCTTAAGGTTCACAAAAGTAACTACGCCATGGTTGGCTTTACCCATGAGGTGACAACCGAAGAGCTTGTAGCCCTTGGTAGGAAAAAAGGGATCCCCGTGATGGAAGACCTTGGGAGCGGATGCTTGATAGATTTTTCAAAGTATGAACTAAAAAAAGAGCCAACGGTACAAGAGGTGATAAAGGCAGGGGTTGATGTAGCGACCTTTTCAGGGGATAAGCTCCTTGGGGGCCCCCAAGCGGGTATAATCGTCGGAAAAAAGGAAATCATAGAAGCCATAAGAAAAAACCCTCTTAACCGGGCTATAAGGATAGATAAGCTTACCTTGGCTGGTCTTGAGATGGTGCTTAGGCTTTATCGAGAGGAAGAAAGGGCGATAAAAGAAATACCCGTCCTTTCCATGATTTTAAAGAGCCCATATGAGCTAAAAAGAAAGGCAAGAGAGCTTGCAAGAAAGCTAAAGAGCTTAGCCTTGCCAGGCTTTGTCTTTGAGGTTGTCCCCACCGTAGGAAGGACAGGCGGAGGAGCACTTCCTCTTCTTGAGCTTCCTTCCTATGCGGTCCGGGTTAGCTCAGAAAGGCACTCCCCAGAGGAATTAAAATACTACCTTAGAAAGTATGAAGTTCCAATCATCGCAAGGCTTGAAGAGGATGCCCTCTACCTTGATGTAAGATGCCTCTTTCCAGAGGATTATCCGGTCATAGTAAAAGCCTTTGAAAGACTAAAAGAGATGCTATGAAGCTTCCGCACGAAGACCTTCTGCTACCTCTGGTAGAGGACTGGCTTGCCAAAAAAGGTGAAAAGGGCTGCCCTCGATGCTACCTCCTTGACCACCTTTTTGATAATTTTTACACCGAGGAAATTCTTGGGTGCTTGGTTGAAACCTACAAACCCCTTCGGGGATACTTTTTTAAACTTAAAGACGATCTTTTGCCCAAAGATTTTACTTTTATCAGGCTAAAAAACCTTTTCTTCTACCCTTTATTCTTTGGAAACTCTCAAGAGCTCTTTTTATCTCTCTGGAAGGAAGATGTTTTCTTTACAAGTTTTTACGCAGAGGTTTCAAGGCTTCCTAATCCTTCAGAAGTAGAAAACCATCTCCAAGTAATCTCAAGCCTCGGGTTTAGCAGGCTAACGAAAAGGGCAGAAGAGCGCCTTGCCCCTATCTTGAAGCTTGAAAAGGAATGGCTTAGCCTAAAAGAAAAAGAAGAAATTAGCAAACTCCTCTTTATCGTATCTTCTTTACCGCTTGATGAGGAGCTTAAAGAGGGAATAATTTTAAAGGAAGAAGGAAAGGAATATTACTATGTCCTTCGGGACGCTCAAGGCTTCTCTTTAAAGGAAGAGAACCTTCCCCAAGGGTCCATCCTTGGGTTTGTTTCAGGAGAAAAGCTTAAGGAGGAGCCTTTTTCTCGCTTTTCTCCCTTTTTGCTTGCCCTTTCAGCCTTTGAACATGCCAAAAGAGCAGGGCTTATGCTTAAAGAGGTGGAAGCATTTAGCCTACATGTCCTTGCTGACGTCATCTACGAGCTTGAAGATTTAGGATTTGCCAAAAGGGTTTATGAAATAGCCAAAGACTACACCCTTCAACCCATTGAGCTTACCTTAAGCTTAACAAGCATCTACTATACTCTTTCCGACCTTGACACCGCAGAGAAACTCCTTAGAGGTAAGCTCTGCGGATGCGTAAGGGAAGACCCGATGGTTCATCATAACCTTGGGCTTGTCTACCTTTCCAAAGGTAATCTCTCGTATGCGGAGTATCATCTGTATAAAGCTTATCTTCTTGACCCAGAAAACAAAGCCATAAGACAAAGGCTCATTCAGTTCTTGTTTGACCAGGGAAGAATTTCAGACATATTAGAAATTTTAGCAGGGAAGGAAGACCTAAGCCCGCAAGAAGCTCTTATCCTTGGCAAAATCTACTTTAGACAAGGGGACTATGACAGGGCTTTAAGCCTTCTTTCCCAGCTTCTTGCAAGTCCAGAAAGGGATGGAGAGGCAAGCTTATACCTTGCTTGGCTTTATCTAAATCTTCGAAAGAACGAAGAGGTGGCTAATCTCTTTTTAGATGAGGCAAGGAGCAAGCTTTCTCCCGAAGAGTTTGAAAGGCTAAAAAGGGAGCTTAACCTATGAGGCTAACCATTCTTGGCTCTGGCACGGGTTGGTTTAGGGTTGAGCGTTCTGCCCCGAGCTATCTTTTAAGCCTTGATGAGTTTCATTTTCTTTTAGACCTTGGACCGGGAAGCTTAAGACAGTTGTTAAGGGTTGGTTTTACTCTAAACGACATCTCAGGGATATTTATCTCCCATTTTCATCCCGACCATGTAACAGACCTCATACCTTTCCTCTTTGCCACTCGCTACAACCTTGGCTACACACGCCTTGAGAAGGTTTTTTTGATCGCCCATGAAAGCTTTGCAAGATTCCATGAAGGTTTGAAGGCTGCCTTTGATTCTTGGGTTGAGCCAAAGGAGGGACTGATAGAGTATTTCCTCGTTCCTGATACAGATTTCTATGAATTTGAGCTAAAGGGCTTTAGGCTAAAGACAGCCAAGGTCAACCACAATCCAGAAAGCTTAGCCCTAAGGGTTGAGTTTAAGGGAAAGAGCTTAATCTATTCTGGGGATACAGGGTATACTGAAAGCTTAATTAAGCTTGCTGAAGGGGGAGACCTTCTTATCCTTGAGTGTGCAAACGGAGATGGGGTATACGTGCCTCAACATCTTGGACCAGAGGATGTGGCAAGGATGGCTATCCTTAGCAAAGTAAAACGGGTTCTCATATCTCATCTCTACCCCCATAGCGAGCCCGTGCCGGTTGAAGTTATAAAGAAGCACTATTCCGGCGAAGTGATCTTAGCTGAAGATTTGCTGGTGATAGACTTTACCTGTCACCCCGAGCGTAGCGAGGGGCTCCTGTGATAAAGGTATAAGGAGGCAAAAAGATGGAAGGAATTGACCCAAAGCTTTTAGCAAAGCTAAAAGAAGAGGTTCAGAAGAAGCTAGTGCAGAGGGAGAGGGAATGCGTTGAGTTTTGGCTTTCTGAACTTCAGAAAATCTATCAAAAGCAGCATCGCACCTTGGAAGATTTGAGAGCAGACCTTAGAATTCTTTTAGATAAGATGAAAAACCGTCTTGAGGTGATAAAGACTAAGGGCTATTGAGGTGAGGCATGAAGTATAAGAGCACGAGAGGCAAGGTTGAAGGGTTAAGCTTTTCGGAGGCTGTGCTTGAAGGGATGGCTGAGGATGGGGGGTTAATCGTCCCGGAAGAAATCCCTGTTCTTTCTGAAAAGGAGATTGAAGAGCTTAGACCTCTATCTTACCAAGAGCTTGCCTTTAAGCTTTTTACCTACTTTGCAGACGATATACCGAAAGAGGACTTAAGGGCTTTAGTCTATGCCTCTTATAAAACCTTTAGAGCCAAAGAGGTTACCCCAGTTGTCAAAGTAGGAGATGTTTACATCTTAGAGCTTTTTCATGGACCAACTTTTGCCTTTAAGGACATTGCCCTTCAGTTTTTAGGAAACCTCCTTGAGTATCTTTTAGAAAAAAGAGGGCTTAAGGTAAACATCCTTGGCGCAACATCTGGCGACACGGGCTCTGCAGCCATCTACGGTGTGAAAGGAAAGAAGAACATCGCCCTTTTTATGCTCCATCCCCACAAACGGGTCTCTTTCATTCAGGAGCTTATGATGACGACGGTTTTAGACGAAAACATCCACAACCTTGCTATCCAAGGAACCTTTGACGACTGCCAAGCCATCGTTAAGTCTATCTTTATGGATCTTCCCTTTAAGAAAAAGTTCCGCCTTACTGCGGTAAACTCCATTAACTGGGCACGGCTCCTTCCTCAGATAATCTACTATTTTTATGCCTACTTCAGAGTTTCAGAGTTAGTAAAGAAAAAAAGCCTTCGTTTCTCTGTGCCAACCGGAAACTTTGGGGACATCTTTGCTGGCTATGTAGCAAGGAGGATGCTCGGGAAGGAAAGGATTGAAAGACTTATTCTTGCCACGAACGAAAATGACATTCTGGCAAGGTTTGTTAACGCCGGAGATTATTCTGTCCGAGATGTCAAACCAACCATAAGCCCCTCTATGGATATTCAAGTGGCAAGCAACTTTGAGCGCTACCTTTACTATTTTTACAACGAAAATGGAGAAAAGGTGAGAACCCTCATGCAGACCTTTGCTAAAGAGAAAGCCCTAAGGTTCTCCGAAGAGGAGATAAAGCGTGTTCAAGAAGACTTTTTAGCAAGGAGCGTCTCTGAGGAGGAAACCCTTCAATGCATAGCTGAATTTTATAGAAGGTATGGTTATGTTTTAGACCCGCATACCGCTGTTGGGGTAAAGGCTGGGCTAAGCTTTAGGGATGGCTATCCGATGGTTTGTTTGGCAACGGCTCATCCAGCCAAGTTCCCGGAAACGGTAAGCAAAGCCATCGGCCAAAGCTTTAAGCTTCCTGAGGAGGTAGAAAGGCTAAAGTATCTTCCCCAAAGGGTTGAAGTTCTGCCCAATGATTTTGAGGCCGTAAAAGCCTACCTTGCTAAAAGGGCTATACTTTAAACCTGCTTAATACCTGCTTTAAGCTTTCTGTCAGATTCTTTAACTCTTCTACTTTTTCCATTTGGTGAGTTGCAATTTCTTCGATCGAGGTAGCGGTTTTATAGGTTTCTTCAGCGCTTTTAGCCATGTAGTTTGCAGTATCCTTGGTTAAGTTTATCTGGTCCGCAATGTTTTTGATGGCAATGGTTTGTTCTTCGACGGCAGCAGCAATCATAGTGGCTATCTCTTCGATCTTTTTTACAATTTCAGCTACTAAGTCTGTTGCCTTAACAGCAACCTCAGTCTCCGCTTGAATTTTAGAAAGCTTTTCCGCGACCTCGGCAGTAGCATCGCTCACCCTTTTAGCAAGCTCTTTTACTTCGTTGGCAACGACGGCAAATCCTTTTCCCGCTTCTCCTGCCCTTGCCGCCTCAATGGAGGCGTTTAAAGCCAAAAGCTTTGTCTGCTCAGCGATGTTAGATATTAATTCAATGACGCTCGAAACCTCTTCTGCAATGCTCTTTAGCCTGTGCATGACCTCTTGGCTATCTTGCACCTTGCTTACGGCTTCTTTACTTATGGTTGAAGCCATAGTAGTGTTTCTGCTTATCTCATCGATGGCTTTAGTTATCTCGTTTGTTGCAGTGGCTGACTCTTCAATGGTCATGGCGACAAGGCTTGCTTGCTCAAGGATCTTCTGAGAATTTTGAGCCGACCTAATCATCTCTTGAGAAACGGTGCGTTGAGAAGCATGAAATTCTTGCACAAACTTTTCAATTTCTTCGGCGTTCTTCTGGGCAATTTTAATCAATTCCTTAAAACTTTTCTGCACCCTATCGATGGCTGAAAGGATCGCACCAAATTCATCCTGTCTATCCATCTTAGCCTCAACTGTTAGGTCCCCATGAGACATAGCCTCGGCTACATTTTCAACCCTTAAAATAGGCTCTTTTATCTGTCTTTCTATGAACCTTAAAAGTAGAAATATTAAGAAAAAGAAAGACAAGCTAAGCAAAATGTAAGCTATCTGTAAAGTTCTTTTAGTTCTTACGAAACTTCTCTTTTCTTGGTCTTCTACACTTTTTAAGTCTTTTAAGATTCCCTCCAACCCATCCCAAAGATAAGCCTTAGAAATTCTCTGAAAGGCGTTAAAATAACCGAAAGCCTCATCCAAAGATTTAGAAGTTGATATTTTGGAAGCTAACTCGTTCATCTGCTTTCCCATCTCTTCAACATCTAAAAGCTTCTGATGGGTTATCTTTCCTTTGAGGGATGAGATAATTTTTACAGATTCATCAGGCTTTATTTCTGCTAAATTCTCATTAAGAAAGGCGGTTAAAACATTAACCTTCCACCTTAAATGCTCATTCCTTGCCCTTTCAAGCTCTTCAACTATTTCTCTATAATACTTTAGTTTGTTGTCTATTTTAGTGACTAAAAGTTCTTGAATAAGGTAAAAAATGCCTCCGATGGTCATAAGCGTTAAAACAATGAGAAGAATATAAAGACTGATTTTCCGAGCAAAGGATTGAGTTTTTAGAATATAAACCCCCTTTTCTTTACTTTAGTTAAATTTAAATATAAATGGTTTTGGGTTTTTGTCAAGGGTGGAATGAGGCTGTTTTTAAAAATTTGTGCAAGCCCCATGTCTGACATCCCGAGCCTATTTTTATGTCGCCCCCAGCGAAGCGAGGGGGGGTCCCCCGGCACTTGCGTGCCTTGGGATAACACGGTGGGAGGCTGTCGCCCCGCAGCGTCAGCCGAGGGGTCCCTTGGCGCTTGCGTGCCTCAGGATGACATCCCGAAGCGCCGTCCCGAACGAAGTGAAGGACGCCGTCCCGAGCGAAGCGAGGGATGCCTAGCTCACGCTCGGCAAGACAAGAAAAGGACGCTCGGTAGGACAAAGTAGGGGGACTTTTTGAACAACCCCAGGGCGGAATTGACCAAAACTGAAGTATTATTATTAAGACGGTAAAAATTTATTGATTAATGAACATAGTGTTTAATATTTCTAAAAAATTCTCTTATGAAAAAGAAAAATCACTATATTTTGGGCTTGACCTTAGGTTGTCTGTTTTTAAAATTTTTAAAAATTAGGCCCTAAAGGGGGAAGCCATGTCTATCTATCAAAAAATCTTAGTAGCTTTAGACGGCTCGGAGGAAAGTTTTAACGCCTTAAGGTATGCCATAAACTTTGCTAAAAAGCTAAAAGCTGAGGTCCTTGTCTTGACGGTTGTTCAATTAAAGGGTGAAGTATCAAGCGCCCTTTCCCTCTTTCTTGGTATGGAGGACCTTTTTAAAAAAGGGGCAGAAAGCATTCTTAAAAAAGCAGAAGCCATAGCAAGCAAACTTGGCGCAGATATCTCAACCCTTGTTCGCAAAGGAGACCCGGCAACTGAGGTCATTGATTGTGCCTTAACTGAAGGGTGCGAACTTATAGTTTCCGGGAAAACCGGAAAGACAGGTTTAGCAAAAGCCTTGCTCGGGAGCACCTCTTACAAGCTCCTTGCTGGAAGCTCAGTTGATGTTCTAATCGTTCCTAAGACAGCCTCCTTCAAGCTTGAGAATCTTTTAGTCCCTACCAATGGCTCAGGTCCTGCGCAGAAGGCTGGGTATAAGGCGATAAACCTTGCCAAGGTCTTTTCCGCAAAGCTCAATCTTCTGTCCGTCGTTGAAGTTGAACCAATTGCCTTGGAGTCTGAGGTCCCACATCTTATGGAGACTTTAGAAAGGTTTATCGAATCTCAGAGGAAAGCCTTGGCTTCAGCTCAGGAGCCTCTTATCAAAAGGTGCGAGCTCGAAGGCATATCCTGTTTTTCAAGCATAGAGGATGGAGTACCCCACGAAATCATTATCGATTTTTCAGCAAAGAAGGGCATTGACTTGATCGTTATGGGGTCTTATGGAAAATCAGGAATTAAGAAGTTCCTCCTCGGAAGCGTAACCGAAAAAGTAGTAGGCTTATCTGAAGTTCCGGTGTTAGTGGTTAAGAGCTAAGGGTTTTTCACGAGATTGGCAAAGGTAGTATACTGAGAAAGGTAGGCAAGCTTCACCACCACGCCTGCTGGACCGTTTCTCTGTTTTCCGATGATGACCTCGGCAACCCCCTTCTCGGGGCTTTCTTTGTTGTAAACCTCATCCCGGTATATGAAGAGGATCACATCGGCGTCCTGTTCAAGGGCACCTGATTCTCTGAGGTCGGCAAGCTGGGGGCGCTTGTCCGGTCTTTCTTCCACCTTACGATTGAGCTGAGAAAGGGCAAGAACAGGAACGTTAAGCTCCTTGGCTAAAGCCTTAAGCCCTGCTGAAATCTCAGAGATCTCCTGCTCCCTTCTTTCCTTTCTCTCTAAGCTCTTCATGAGTTGAAGGTAGTCAACGATGATAAGCCCTAAGGGGCTTTCCTTCATAGTCTTTCTTGTTTTAGCCTTAAGCTCAAGGATGTTTAATGAGCTTGTATCGTCAATGAAGATGGGAAGTTGACTTAGGGTGTTTGCCGCTGAGATAATCCTTTGCCATTCCTGAGGTTCAAGTTGACCGGTTCTAAAGCGATGAAAGTTAACCCTGCCCTCTGCGCAAAGCATCCTTGAGACAAGCTGTTCTTTGCTCATCTCCAGGGAGAAAATAGCCACACCAAGGTTTGAAAGCTTTGCTGCCCCCCTTGATATATCAAGGGCAAGGGCGGTTTTCCCCATGCCCGGTCTTGCGGCAAGGATGATAAGGTCTCCTCTCTGAAAGCCTGCGGTCAAGCGGTCAAGGTCTACAAAGCCTGTAGGCAAGCCAGTGATCAAATCCCCCTTTTGATAGATCTGCTCAAGACCCTTGATCGTATCCTTGATGACCTCTTTTATAGGAGAAAAGGTCTCTTTTTTCCCATAGTAGGCGAGGTCAAAAAGGACTTTTTCAGCATAGGCTAAAAGCTCATGTGAGGGTTCGCCAGAAAAGTAGACCTTGTAGATCAGGTCGTTTGCTAGCTCGATTATCGCCCGGAGGAGGCTTTTTTCCTTGACGATCTTTGCATAGTAGACGATGTGAGAGGAAGTTGGAAGGAGCTTTGCTAATTCTGCAAGGTAAACGGCTCCACCAACTCGGTCAAGAGTTCCAAGCTTTTCCAATTCATGATAGAGGGTAACGATATCGATGGGCTCATCCCTTTCAAAGAGGGAGAGCATGGCTTGATAGACCTCTCTGTTGGCAGGATAGTAAAAATCTTCTGGCTTAAGGAGGTCTACGACCTTGACGATGGATGAAGGGTCAACGAGGACTGAGGCCAGAACATACTTTTCTGCCTGCTCATCCTGAGGGGGGAGCACCCCCTCAGGGAGACCTACAGGTGAAGCCTTAACAGAAGAGCTTTTTCGTTTAGCCATTAAAAATAAAGTTATTACTTCTCTTCTACGACTTCAACTTTGATTTTTACTTCTACACCCGGTCCTAAACGGATGGGTATTTCATAGGTGCCAAGCTGTTTGATCGGCTCATCAATGAGGACAAACCTTCTTTCAAGGTTCAATCCCTTCTCCTCTAAGGCTTTGACTATATCCTGAGCTGAGATGGAACCATAGATCCTTTCTCCTTCTATAACCTTACGATAAAAGGTAAGAGTAAGCCCGGTGAGCTTTTCCGCGAGGTTTTGAGCTTTTTTTCGTTCCCTTTCAGCCTTAGCAAGGATAATCTTTCTTTGGTTTTCCAGGGCTTTGATGGTTTTTTGATTGGCGGGTATGGCTAACCCCTTAGGCAAGAGATAATTCCTAGCAAAACCGTCCTTAACCTTAACAATGTCTCCAGCTTTACCAAGCTTTGGCACATCTGTCCTTAGTATGACCTCCATCCTGCAACCTCCTATTCAAGCTCAACATCAGCCACAAAGGGAAGAAGCGCCATGATCCTTGCCCTTTTGATGGCGGTTGTCAATCTTCTTTGATGATAAGCACAGGTGCCGGTTTGCCTGCGATGAAGGATCATGCCCTTTTCATTAAGAAAGGGCTTCAAAACCTCAGGGTTTTTGTAATCGATAACCAGGTTTGGGTCGGCACAGAATTTGCAAATCTTTTTCTTAGGGAAAAACCTCCGCTGAATGGTAACTTGATTTTCCATATCTTTCACCCCCTTTTGTTCTAATTAAGCTTGAGCCTGAGCTTCAGGCACATACCGGTCATCAAGTTTAACCACTATGTACCTTATTACCCTTTCATCTATACGGAAAAAGTTTTCAAGATCCTTAGGAAGGGCGGAAAGCCCATAAAACTCCGCAAGAACATAATAGCCAGTCTTTCTCTTGGCAATAGGATAGGCAAGCTTTCGCATACCCCATTCTTCGAGCTTTAGGATTTTACCCTCCTTGCTCTCGATGATCTGCTGAAGCTTGTCTAAGATGTTTTGCTTTTCTTCAACCCTGTCTGGATGGATGATGAACAGGGTTTCCCAACGGCGAAAGCGTTTAACCTTTGGTAGTTCAAACATAACTCAACCCCCTTGGACAATTTGGCGGGAAGCCTATCGTTTCTTCCCGCGAGGATTTTTTAATAAATGGGCGGTGGAGGGTTCGAACCTCCGACATCCACCGTGTGAGGATGGCGCTCTACCACTGAGCTAACCGCCCAAAGGCTACAAAATTAAGATAAACCTAATTTTAGATTTTAGCAAGATGGGTAGAAAAGTAGCGAGAGACCCTTCACCTGAGGGCTCGGAGACATCCATCTGCCATGCCGAGCCCCCTTTTCATTTTCCTGCCGAGCCCCCATTTTTGCCCTACCGAGCCCCCCTTTTTTGTCCTGCCGAGCGTAGCGAGGCACCCCCCACTTTGTCCTGCCAAGGCACGCAAGTGACGAGGGACCCCTCGCTTCCGCTCGGGGCGACAAAAATTAGGGCGCTCGGGGCGACAAAAAATGGGTAGCTCGGGGTGACAAAAAAAATTAGGGGTGACACGGACGGGGTTCGAGATGTCATTCCCAACTCCTCTTGTTACCTCTTGACAAACTATGAATAAGAAATACAATTTTTCAAATAAAAATACTACGCTTAGGGAGGGTTAAAGCAATGTCAACGGTTTTTCAGCTCCTTTTTATTATTTTATTTTTGCTCCCAAAGAAGGCCTTAGCTATGCACATCGCTGAAGGAGTTATTCCCTTTAGCCAAGCCTTGCTTTGGTTCATTGCTTTGTTTATAGTTCTAATCCCCTCTTTCCTAAAACTAAGTAGAATGCTCAAAGAGCATCCTGAGAAGAAGGCAGTGTTTGCCTTTGCTACCGCCCTTGTTTTTCTTCTTTCCATACTTCCCATACCTGTTCCCTTTGCGGGCACCTGTTCCCATCCTGTGGGGGTTAGCCTTTCGGTGATGCTCCTTGGGTTGGCAGGGGGGATACTTTCCGGATTTATCGTTTTAATCCTTCAAGCTTTTCTTCTTGCCCATGGGGGAGTTTCAAGCCTTGGGGCAAACGCCTTTTCCATGGCTGTTGTTGGAAGCCTTTTTGCCTACCTCGCTTTATCCCTCTTAAAAAGAACAAGCCTTCCTGTCTTCTTCGTTGGCTTTCTTATGGGGCTTCTTTCTGATTGGGCAACCTATCTTACAACGGCAATCCAGCTCTCCCTTGCCTTGACCGGGCAAGAACCTTTTACAGCTATCTTCATAAAAGCCATCCTTGCCTTTCTTCCAACCCAGCTTCCCATCGGTATCCTTGAGGGATTGCTTGCCGGTTCCATTGCCTCAGCCTTAGCCAAAAGAAGAAAAGACCTTCTTATCTGGGAGGTGTAAGATGAAAAGACTACTCAAGATTTTAGGCTTGCTTCTCGTGCTATTTTCAGTCTTTATTCTAAACCAGCCTTTTGCTTTGGCTGAAGAGGGGTCTAAAGAAGAAAAATGGAAAGGCTTTGATGAGGCGGTGCTTGAGAAGCTTGCTAAAGAACATGGAAGGGAGCCAAAGGAGAGCTTCATAACCCTTGAGGGAGACCTTGAGCTTTTTATGTTTAGCCTCATGTCCGGTATTTCTGGTTTTGTGGTAGGATATTACTTTAGAAAGATATTCGTTGAGGTTAGCCATGCATTTTCTCATAGAAAGGAAGGTCAACCTTCCTCTTGAAGGAAGGCTAAAGCTCATCTACCTTTTGTTTGTCCTAAGCCTGGTTCTTATTTCTGCTTCAATCCCTTTTCATGCTGTAGTCCTTTCCTTCCATTTAATACTTCTTTTGCTCTTTCGCATACCTAAAAAAGAACTATTAAAAGCTTACTCCGAGCCTTTCTTCGTAGCTTTTATGCTTCTTCTGATAAAAAGCGTAAGCCTTTCACCCTTGGCATTTTACCCGGAGCGCTTTGCTGAAAACTTAAGCTTAGCTACACGAGTCCTTTCCGCCTTCACCCTCTTTCTATTGATTTTCTATTCCTTTTCTTTTACCGAACTTTTGCAAACCCTGCACAGCTTTCGCTTTCCCTCTTTGCTCGTTGAGTTGATGCTTCTTACCCATAGGTTTATCCTTTTACTCTACGACGAATTTCTTACTATCTACTACGCTCAAAGAAATCGCCTTGGCTTCTGTGGAATAAGGACCTATGCTCGCTCGGTAAAGGCGGTAACTCAGGCCCTCTTTTTCAAGACCTTAGAACACGGTGAGAACGCCATCATGAGCATGAGACAAAGGGGTTACGATTTCAGAAATCTCTTTGTTAAAAAGACAGAGGTCCGTCCTCTGGAAATTGTCTACCTTTCTGGTATGATGGTAGTATGGCTTACCATTTTTCTCATCCTTCAAGGTTGGTAGTAAAGCTAAGAAGCTTTAGCTATTCTGGAGATGCTCCTCTACTTCAGGATGTAGAGTTTGAGGTTAAAGCTGGGGAGTGTTTGGTCATCCTTGGGGCAAGCGGGGCCGGAAAGACTACTCTTCTAAAGGTTATAGATGGGCTTTTGAAGGATTATGAAGGGGAGGTCTTTCTTGACGGTCAAGACATAAGAAGGCTAAAGCCTAAGGAAATTTTCAGAAAGATGGGGCTTCTTTTTCAAAACCCCGATGAACAGCTCTTTGCTCCCACCGTGTTTGAGGATGTAGCCTTTGGTCCACGGAACATGGGGTTTGATGAGGAGGAAGTCAGAAGAAGGGTGTTTCAAGCTTTAGAACTTGTGGAGTTATCAGGCTTTGAGGGTCGGTCTATCTCTCAGCTCTCCTTTGGGCAAAAAAAGAGGGTTGCCCTTGCCGGACTTCTCGCCATGGGGCATGAAGTGCTTCTCCTTGATGAACCAACCCTTGGTCTTGACCCCATCAGGGAAAGAAGGTTTTTAAAGCTTTTAAAGAAGCTTCAAGAAGAAAGGAGCATAACCTTAGTCATCGCAACCCATCAAGTAGACATCGTTCCTGAAATCGCAGACAGGGTGTTAATCCTTTCTGAGGGCAAGGTCTTTTTCCTTGGTTCCCCAGAGGAAATTTTAGGTAAACCCCAACCTCTTGAAAAAGTTTGCTTAAGGCATCCTTTGGTTAGCGAAACCTTTTTGCCTTTTTGGGAAAGGGACGGGCTTAAGAAACTTCCTTTAACGGTTGAAGAGGGAAGGGAGATTCTAAAAAGGCTCCTTTTTAATAATTCTTTGCCTAATTCTTAGGCTGGGCAAAGACGATCCTACCTGAAGGGGTATGAAGGAGATGGGCTACCACAACTTCAAGCTCTTTACCGATGAATTTTCTCCCTTGTTCCACGACAACCATCGTGCCATCATCGAGATAACCCACCCCTTGGTCCCTCTCTTTCCCCTCTTTTACTATCTGAATGGTTAGTTGATCGCCAGGCTTTATTGAGGTGCGAAGGGCAAGGAAGAGCTCGTTGACATTCAACACTTCAACATCGTAAAGCTTACAGACCTGATTTAGGTTGTAATCTGTGGTTATAAGCTTTGCTTGGAGCTCAGCGCAGAGTTTGATCAGCTTTTCATCCGTGGGGAGGTTTTTATAATCCTGGTCTATGATGCGAAAATCCCCCCTCAGAACCTCTTTTAATTCTTGCAAAAGTTCCAAAGCTCTTTTACCCTTTGCTCTTTTGGCTGGGTCTGTGCTATCTGAAAGGGTTTGAATTTCTTCCACAACAAACCGGGGCACAAAGATAAGACCATCAAGCCAGCCGGTTTTTGCAACCTCAACGATCCTGCCGTCTATGATAGCGCTTGTATCTATCACCTTTGCATTTCTCTTTGGCTTTGCTGATTTGGGTGGTTTGCTACCGAAAGAGACCTTAGCTAAAAGCCTCTCGCTTAATTTTTCTAAGAAGTCAAGTATCGGAAGCTCAGCCAAAGTTTTACCACCGATAACCGCTCCAAGATAGCCAAGCCCAAGGGCACTCATGGTGTAGAGAAAGACCTGCCATACGCCTTGAGTAAAAATCTCAAAAAAGTTTGATATTAGCCTTGCAAGGAGAAGACCAAGGGCAAGCCCGATGGCTCCTCCTATTAACTTGACAGGCGCTAATCTTTTAAAGATATCTTCAAGATAAAGCGTCACAATGCCAAGCAACAACCCAAGCCCACCCCCAGCTAAAACAATCCACCATCCACGGTCTTTGAAATAGAGATAGAAGATTATCACTCCGATGATGGTAGTTGCCGAGACAAAAAGGGCTCTAAACTTGCTTAGCTTCATGGGCTTAGGTTTTTAAAAGCTCGTCAATCTCCTTTTCTAATTCTTTTTCTGACATTCCAGTGGCTAAGGAAATTTCGGTAATCAAAAGGTTTTTTGCTTGCTCAAAGAGTTTTCGTTCGCCGAAGGATAGAGGCTTCTTTTTTGAGATTTCATACAACTCCCGAAGAAGGCTTGCGAGCTCAAAAATGTCCCCAGACCTTAGCCTTTCAGTATACTCCTTGTAGCGCTTATTCCAAGAGCCGTTGAAACATACTTTCTTTGGTTCTTGCAAGATTTTAAAAACTTGCGGGACAGAGCTCTTGGAAATTATCGGGCGAAGCTTGATCTTATTTACAGAATGTTGAGGGATGATGAATTCGGTGTTCCGGTCAAGGAGTTTACAGACATAGCTTAGCACCTTTGCGCCGGCAATCTCCTTTTCTTCAATACGAATTATTTTCCCGATACCACAGCCTGGATAGACAACGAGGTCATTTTCTTTAAACATGGACCATCACCAAGACTAATTATAATACAAATAAGGAAATTTTAAACTTAAAGGGGCTGGTTCAAAAAAACCTAACATCACCCCGGGCTTTGCCCGAGTTGCGTAAGTGCCGAGTGACCCCTCGCTTCGCTCGTGGTGACAAAAAAAGGGCGCTCAGGGTGACAGAGAAAGGGGTGGCTTGGGATGATATAAAAAGTGGTCCCGAATATAAGCTCTCACCAACGCTGGGGGACAAAAATCAAGAAAGATAGCTCAAAAATAAAGAGCTAAACTTGGGTCATGAGGAGGTTTAAATCAAGGGGTCTTTGGGCAAGCTCATTGTCAAGGTAAAAAAGGGCTTGAGGGTCGTTTTTTATTAGTCTAAGCTTATTAAGTATGGCTTTAAAGGATGCCTCCTCTTCTACCTGCTCATCTACAAACCATTGCAAGAAGTTCTCGGTAGCGTAGTCCTCAAACTTTCTTGCTAAGCTCATAAGCTTGTTTATCCTTGAGGTAACTTCCTGCTCATGCTTGTAAGCGTAGGCAAACACATCCTCAGGACTTTGCCATTCCTTTAGAGGGGCAGGGATCTCCTGAAGCACAACCCTTCCATCCCTCTCAAAGATAAACTTATAAAACTTCATGGCATGCATGAACTCTTCCGCAGTTTGAGCCTTCATCCAATGGGCAAAGCCTGGCAAGCCTAAATCTTCAAAGTAAGCAGACATGGCTAAATAAAGATAACCAGAGTAGACCTCCCACTTTAACTGCTCATTTAAAGCAGCTTCCATCTTAGGATATAGCATGGCTAACCTCCATTTTAAATTTTTATTTTTTTAGAAAAACTATAAACCAAAATCCAAAAATTTCAACTAGTTCTGGTGCTGTTCAAAAAGGTCCCCCCACTTTGTCCTGCCGAGCGTGAGCTAAGCATTCATCACTTCGTTCGGGACGGCGTACGGGATGTCATCCCGAGGCGCGCAAGCGCCAAGGGACCCCTCGGCTTACGCCTCGGGGCGACAGCAGAAGGGCTTGCACAAAAACATTTTTAATACAGCCTCCAACTGGTTTTTGACGCTGTTTAAATGGAGAGGCAAACGGCGATTTCCTATTAAGTAAAGTCAATCGTAGGGATGACCGCCGGTCGCCCAATATTTTTTTAACGCTTAATACCTATACCTTAGTTCAGCCCTAAAGAAATGAGCAGTCTTTGCCGTCTTAGCATAAAAGTCATCGGGGTCAAAAATCTCATACTGGAGCATGCCGGTTAAGCCCTTCCTGAATTGATAGTTAGCCATGATTAGATAAAGGTCGCCACGGTCGGTCCCTTTATAAAACATGTAGGTTGGCAGTCTTTGTGTCTTCTCATCAGCGTAGAGCTTTTGATATCCGAGCTTTAGGTTAAGGTTTGCCAAGGGAGTAAGGTAGAGGTTAACAAGGGGCATCTTAAGGTTTGTCCAATAGCCCGGAATGGGTCCACCTTTAGAGGAAGTTTCTAAAAGATAGGTGTAAATGATAAGCTCATTCCAGTTTGGGTTCCGTGAAAATAGCGGGTTAAAGCCTTCATCTTTTTTACTCTTTGGGTCATCTCCCGATAGATAGACATACCCAATCTCAACTTTTGGCTTCATCGGGCAGTTAGAGAAGGATTTTTCAACAAAAACATAGCCACCCCAAGCCCTTCTGTCTGTTCCGTTTGAGTATTCTCCAAACTGGCGCACAAGCTCAGCCCTAACCTTGGCTAATTTGAAATTATAAACAGCCCTTGCTCCAAGGTTATGAAGGTATGAGGCAATCTGTGGTCCGCCATACTGACGATCCTCTTCCTCCTTTTTATAGATGTAGTAAGGCTCAAGCTCTAAACCGTTTGAAATCTTGTTCCGCGAGTAGACCCAAAAGCCAAGCTCGTTTGAGCCGGTAAGCCTCTTTTTGTGTTTTATGTAGAGTTTTCCTCCATCATCATAGGCTGGATGTATGCTTGGAAGAAAGACATCCCTCATGGTGTTGAGAACAAGCACGATGTCTACCCTGTTTTTTGGAGTTAGGGTTAAGACACCTTTTATAGCATTAAAGTAAAAAGATCTTGAGCCATCACCAGGCGTTCCATCAAGGATAAGAAAGCCTTCACCATACATGTCCTTTCCCAAGAAATCCTGCCGTCCAATCCTCAATTCAAGAGGAAGACCGAACACCCTCTTTAAGTCAAGGTATAGATTATCTATTATCACTTCGTCCTGGTCAAACTTTCGCCTGTCAATGTTGTCCTTTAGCATATGATAATACGGTCCCATCTGATACTTGGGTTCGGTGTTTAGCCTTACCATTAGGCTTGTCTGGTTGTTAAACTTTACTTCATCCCAAAGCATTAACCTTAAACGGAAAAAGCTTCTATCCTTAAAAGAATTTGAAGTCCCGTTAGTCCCCAAGGTAATCAAATTATCCCAGTTTTCATAGCGGAACCTTACATCAAACCCAGGCTTTTGTTCAAAACCAAAGGCAACTGCCCCATTAAGCAAGGTTAACCCAAGAAGGGCAGAAAAAACTTTTCTCTTTGCCATCCCTCACCCCTGCTGAGATTGATGATAAAAGGCAAATTACCGAAAAAATTAAATTATGTCAAGAATAATTAGAGGATGTTTCAAAAAACATTTTTAAAACCATTCATTGTAGGAGCCCTTGGCTTTGCGTCCAAATTTTTTGAGAGTAAGCAGTCGCTTGCCCTTGTATACCTTTCTCGATTTAGCTTGGTGGAACAATTAAGTAATGGCTTGTTTTATCTTACCCGTTCGGTTTCTTTTGAAAAATTACTCTTACCTTCAAGATTTCTTAAATCTTTGTCAAGCTTTTTTAAAGCTGATACAATATAACCAAGTCTGTCTTTTCTTTTGCCAAATTTTTCAAATAAGCTTGGAATAAAAATTTTGATAGGGATAATCTCCTCGGCAAGGATGGATGCTTTAAATAAAGCCTCCTTATCCTCAATCCTTAAATCCCATCTAAACCAAATAATAGCTTTTTTGGACCTTTTCATTCATCAAGCCAACTAAAGTCGAGCTGATATATAGGTTCTGGATGGGATTTTGCAAAGAGGAATCCTTGCACTAATTTTACTCCAATTTTGTAGAGAGTTTTGGCTTCTTCTATCCTCTCCACCCCCTCAGCTATTATTTCAATTCCATAGGAGCTCACCGTCTGAATAAGTGCCTTTACTAAATCAAGCTTGATAGGGCTTTGATCTAATCCTTCAATCAATTCTCTACCAATTTTGATATAATCTGGTTCCAGTTTTATTAAGGCCTCAAGGGAACTAAAACCAGTGCCAACATCATCTAAAGCGGTTTTGAACCCTTTTCCTCTGTAGTATTCAAGAATTTTTCGGAGATGATCTAAGTCCTTTACCCTTTCAGTTTCTACCGCCTCAAAGACTAAATTTTCGGGGTTCCACTCTAATTGAAAAGCCCATTTTATGGTGCTTTGCAGACAAAAAATCGGGTCATAGATTACAGAGGGTATAAAGTTAATAAAGATCTTATAATTTCTAAGCTCCTTAACAGCGGCGGTTTTTATGGAAACCTCTCTACAACTCCGGTCAAGATAAAATAGCGTGTCAGTTGCCCGAGCAGCTTCAAAAAGATAGGATGGATTTAAAATCTCTCCGTTTCTTTTAACACCCCTTATCAAGCATTCAAAACCATAAACTTCCCTTCTCTCCAGGTTCACAATGGGATGAAAGTAAACGGTAAGTCTATTCATTTTTAAGACATCAAGGTATTCATTATACCTTAAAATAGATAAATAAACGCTCAAGGGTTTTAATCGTGGGATAACTGAAAATAAATCTTCTCCCTCTGTAATGAATCCGACCTTCAAATCTTCTTTTTCAGCTTCACTTAAAGGTTGATTGTCAAAGATTGATATTAAATTTTCCATATTCACCTGCGGAACTAAGATCTGCCCTTGAAGTAGGATACACGAGAGGTTGTTTTCAGAAAGGAGCTTTGCCATTTTTTGCATCAGGAAATCGATAGAGGAAAAGATGACTACATTAACTTTATCTTTTGGAAACTTTGGCAAAATTTCACACTTTGGGCAGGGTTTTTCGTTCATGGCTACCTCCCACGCTATGATTTTTTATATTTTTAGAGGTTTTCGCAATTTTTTATCGCCGCGCTTGCTCATATTGTCCTCTTTATTGTGTAAAAATTTCTCCAGGAAGAGCATGGTAGTTCCCCGATTCAATCTCCTTAAACCCCCTTAATCTCCTTGAGTTTAACCTCTCATTCAGCTCTTTCAAGATCAAATATAATAATCTTTCCACTGATCCTTCATCCGGAAATACCTCTATTACCTTTATCCTCCTTTTTATTTCTTTCGCTAATCTTTCAAGCTGATTAGTCGTATAAATAAACTGTCTTATCTCTTTTGGATACCTCAAAAAGGTTAATAAGGCATACGCTTTTAATGAGACATTACCGCTCAAAGCTCCTTGTAGGGATTAATTTTTAGAGGTTGTATCTTTAGCTGTAATTTTTTAGAAAAACGAACGGGTAGAATGCATTTAAACCAGGCTTGACGAGATAGGTTCCAGTGAAAGCTTCCTGCAAGTTTGTCCTCCTTTAAGACCTAGTCCCTGCCCGTAATAAACGCTGTCAGGCAAGCTTGTGCTTGTGGGATGGATTTAATTGGATAATGGTTGCCAGATAGTAGGCGAAGGCAAGGAAGTGGTCCTTAGAATAGGGTTTATCGTTGTAGTGGAATAAAGAGCGAAGGTAGGGTTCTAAAAACTTTAGGGTTTTTTTGAAAAATTCTTGCGGCGGAGGAGGAGGGATTCGAACCCCCGGTGCGGGTTATAGCCCGCACAGCCGATTTCGAGTCGGCCCCCTTCGTCCACTCGGGCACTCCTCCTATGATATCTTATCCTAACAACCTTCTACCTTTTTCTTTGGCTGAGCTGGCTGAGCTTTTTCAGCTGGGGTTGCTGGCTTTGCTGGTTGGGCTGGTGTAGCAGGTTTTGCAGGCTCGGCAGGCTTAGCGGTTTCAGCTGGCTTTGCTTTCTCTGCCTGAGTGGAGTTTGCTTCCTTTTTAGCTTGCTTAGTCTTTTTTGTAGGTTGAGCTGTCTTTGCTTTTTCAGCAGATTTTGCAGGTTCAGCCTTAGTTGGTTTTTCTGCCGGTTTTGCTGGTTCCTTTTTAGCTACAGAATAGACTTGCTTAATTTCATCGTCAGAAAGGTTTTTGTGAAGAGCTTTTTTTGAAGATTTGTTTTTAAGAAAATCTACAAGCTCATTTTCGTTTTTTACCCCAGCCTTTTGAATTTTTGAAGCTATATCTCCTTCACTTTTATGGCATCTAAAGCAAGAATATGAATAACCTATGCACGGAAAAGATAGAGTTAAAGCCCCTAACAAAGATAAAAATTTTTTGTTAATCATTTTGCACCCCCTGTGTGTTTAGGTTATTATAAAATTTTTTTAAACTAAATAAAAGTGTTACAAAATTCTTTTAGCCTTAAAAAATTCCTTTAAAAGCAACTCTGCTTTTTCTTTAAAAAGCCCGTAACGAACCTTGACCCTATGGTTTAGCCGCGCGTCGTTTGGGATCTGATATAGACTTACGCAGGCTCCGGTTTTTGGGTCAAGAGTGGCAAAGATCAGCTCTGTAATCCTTGCTAACACCATGGCATAAGCACACATCGCACAGGGCTCAAGAGTTACATAAAGCTTGCATCCAAGCAAACGATAATTCCCAAGCCTTTTAGCACCTTCTCTTAAGACCAAGATTTCCGAATGAGCTGTAGGGTCGCAAAGGCTGATAATTCTATTGTGGTCCTTAGCTAAAACCTCTCCCTCGCTTGAGACTAAGACTGCCCCAACTGGCACCTCATCCTCTTCAAAGGCTTTTCTTGCCTCATCCAAAGCAAGGGACATAAAGTATTCGTCCTCTTTGGTAAAGAGGATAGTTTCTACCATACCCTAAGAATTATAGATACTAATAAAAAAGAAGCAAAAGGTATAAGAGAAAGGAGTTCAAGATAAACAACTTGACCAAGCTTTCTTTTGAGAAGGGTCTGATATAGTAAAAGACAGGAAAGAGTTGGAGTGAGAAATAAAAGATTAGCAAGGCTAAAATAGGATAAACTAAAGGGAAGAATTAAAAGCCCAATCAATATAAACTTTAAAAGTCTTTTTATTCGTCTTTCATCAAAATCAAAAAAGGCTAAAAGAAAACTTTTTGGTAAAAAGCCATCAGTTTGCAGATAAACCATTTCTAAGTAAAATTTAACAAATAGTAAGATCAAAAGGGCATAGGAAGATAGAAGGAGGAACTGATTGTCCCACAAGGGGTAAAGATAAAGGAGAAGAGCGATGTAAAAAAGGATATCTATGCCCCCTTGAAGAGGGCTTTGCTTAAAAAGAAAAGAAAGAAGAGTAAAAATAATCACTAAGCTTAAAATCCTTGGTTTGTAAAGAAGCCCAAAGATGATGCTTAGAACAAAGAGCCCTGCCAAGTAAAGCCAAAAATAGCGTGAACGGTAGAAATTAGCCCTTTCCGGATAGAAAAAGGGGAAGGCATCTCGATTTATAAAGTTTATCAAAAAAATAAGAGCCGTTGAAAAGAAAAGAGAAAACAGCAAAAAAGTAATTTCAGAAAAGCTAACTGGTATGCCTTTTATTAGCAGGGGTGCTAAAAGAAGTATCGGAATAAAAAGTCCTGCGTATGCTTGCGAGATTGCCAAGGTTCTTAAAAGGGCGTAGGTTTTAGAGGTATGCCTTTTTAAAAGGTCAACCACTGAGTTTATCAGCCAGTTTGGGGTTGAGGCACCGGCTGTTATTCCAAGGCTACCAACCTTTTTTATCTCCTCAAGCGGGAGCTCTTCTGGTCTTTCTACGAAGTAGACTTTTTTCCCCTGGGATTCTGCAATCTGGGCTAAGCGTTTGGTGTTTGCTGAAAACTTTCCTCCTACGACCACGATGGCTTCGCAGGTCTCGCAAAGCTTTCTTACCCCAGCTTGCCTTACCTCCGTTGCATTGCAGATGGTATTTATGATTTCAACATCTTTGAACCTGCTTTTTATTTCTTCGGCTAACAACTCAAAGACCTCTTCATCCTGAGTGGTTTGAGAAAGGACTACAAAGGGGGTTCCTTGCGGAAGTGCCTCTAAATCCCGTAGAGAAGAGACAACATAGCCCTTTCCTTGGCAGTAGCCAAGGATGCCCTTTACCTCAGCATGGTCCTTATCTCCAATGATGATGACCGATTTTCCCTCTTTTACTGCCCGCTCAGCCAAGGCCTGCACTTTAAGAACTCGAGGGCAAGTTCCGTCAAGGAGTTTAAACTTCTCTTCAAGCACCTTCTTTTCTTGAGGAGGTATTCCATGGGCTCGTATGACGCATACTCCCCCAGCCTGTCCTTCCTCTGGGGTCTTGATAACTTGGACTCCAAGCTTTAATAGGAGCTCAAGGGTTTGCGGATTGTGGATGAGTGGACCATAGGTGTAGATGGGCGATAGCCCTTGATTTACCGCTCTAAGGACTAAGTTGACCGCTCTCCTTACGCCCATACAAAAGCCAGCCTTCTCCGCAATTTTTATCCTCATAGCCTTTGGCTCACTCTCCTTGCAATCTCCTCAAGCAAACCCTCTTCAGCAAAGCTAAAGTATCCAGAATCTCCTATTATCAGATGGTCTACAAGTTTAATATGAAGGAGCTTTCCGGCAAGATAAAGGAGTTCTGTCAAGCGTATATCTTCTTGAGAGGGCTTTAGGCTGCCTGAAGGGTGGTTGTGGGCAACGATGATCGAGCTTGCTGATAGCTTGATCGCCTGAGAAAAAACTTCCCTTGGATAGACAACAGCCTCGGTGATGGTTCCTTCAAAGAGTTCATCAACATGTAAGACCTCGGATAACGCAGAGAGATAGACTACGACGAAGGTTTCCCGCTTTCTTGCTTTGAGCTCAAACCAAAGATAATCATAGACCTCCTTTGGGGAACGAAGATAGACCGCCTTTTTTACCCTTGTGCGAAGATAACGCCTTGCCACTTCCCTTGCCACTTTAAGGGGAAGAATGGCGGAGGGTCCAAGCCCTGAGATTTTTAGAAGCTCCGTAGGCTCAGCATCAAGGACATTGCTTAGGTCATTTTTAAAATAAGCTAAAAGCTCCCTTGCTATCTTTCTGGTATCCTTTCTTGGGATGCCAAAGAAGAGAAGAAGCTCAAGCAGGTCTTCGTCGGTAAAGGATTCTGGTCCCTCGCGGAAAAAGCGCTCCTTAACCCTTGCCCGATGACCTGTGGCTTTTTTCTCGAAGTCCTCAAGCCTTTTTAACTTGGCTTTAAGCTTTTTATCTATGCTCTCGCTCATAGGGGGTTAGAGGGAAAACTTAGCCTTCACATTGCCTTTTAAGCGAAACTCCCCGGTTGTAAGGCTGTAGTAAAGCTCGCTTCCTTCAACGATTATACCCTCTTTTTTTATGAAGACGCGCCCCGGAGCCCTCAACACCCCATCCTTTTTGCTGTAGAAAAGCTCTTCGGTGTAAACATCCCCGTGCTTCTCGGTTTTTAGTTCTACGGCACCTTGAAAGTGAAAGAGTTCTTTTTTCTTATCGTAGAAGCCGAGATTTGCCTTGATGTTTATTCCTTTCTTTGGGCTTACAAGCTCTAAGTTTTTGGCTGAGAAGCTCTCATCAAGCTGTTTCTCAAAATAGCTTGCCTTAAGTTGTAGGGCAAGCGAACTTCCCTCAAACCTACGGTAGGTAAAATCTTGAATTTTAACCGACTTTATTTGGGAAAAAGCTTGAGTTGTTAGAAAAATTAGTAGGAGTAGCGCGAAAAAAGCTCTTCCCATTTTCCTTTTGCCCTTATGATGAGTTCGCAAACTTCCCTCACTGCTCCCTCCCCGCCTTCCCTTGTTGTGATGTAGTGAGCATAATCTTTAACAGGAGGCCAGGCATTCGGAACGCTTATCGCTAAGCCTGCTTTTTTAAGGAGAGGGATATCTACCCAGTCATCGCCTATGTAAGCTACGCTTTCAAAGGTTAATCCTTTTTGCTTTAGAATAATTTCTACCGCGGAGAGTTTATCGAGCTCTCCTTGAATGATGAGCTCTATTCCAAGCTCCCTTCCTCGGTGCTCTACCACCTTAGAATTCCTTGAAGACACAATGCCTACCTCAACCCCAATTTTTTGAAGAAGCTTGATACCCATTCCGTCAAGCACGGAGAAAACCTTTATCTCTTCTCCGGAGGAGGTAAGGATAATACCTCCGTCGGTCAAAATTCCATCCACATCAAGAAGGAGGAGCTCAACCCTTTTTGCTCGAGAAAGGACCTCAGGAGGAAAATCCATGCCTTTGAGCAACCGCTAAGAGGTCTGCAATCTGGGAAAAAAGCTCTGGAAGGTCCTTTAGAGGTAAAGAGTTTGGTCCATCGCATAGAGCTTTATCCGGCTCAGGATGCACCTCAAAAAATAGCCCGCTAACACCCACAGCAACCGCAGCCCTTGCTAAGGGAGCTACAAACTGCCTTTCTCCACCCGACCTTCCCTCACCACCACCAGGAAGTTGAACGCTGTGGGTTGCATCAAAGATAACTCGATCTGCGTACTCCTTCATGATGAGAAGGGAACGAAAATCTACGACCAGATTTCGATAACCAAAGGTTGCCCCTCGCTCGGTTAGCCAAACCTCTTTTGGAGTGCCTATCCGAGCCTTTTCTACCGCATACTTCATGTCCCAAGGAGCCATAAACTGCCCTTTCTTGATGTTTACAATCCTTCCTGTTTTTCCAGAAGCTACAAGTAAGTCTGTCTGCCGACAAAGGAAGGCTGGTATTTGAATAACATCCGCTACTTGGGAGACGGGCTCAACCTGCCAGGTCTCATGGACATCGGTAGTAACAGGAACACCAACCTTGCTTTTTACCTCAGAAAGCATCTCAAGCCCCTTTTCTAAACCCGGTCCACGGTAAGAATAAAGGCTTGTGCGGTTTGCCTTGTCAAACGAAGCCTTAAAGATGTAGGAAAAGCCATGTTTTTGGCAAAGTTCCTTCACAAAGGAGGCAATGGTTAGGGCTATGTCAAGGTCCTCAAGAACACAGGGACCGGCTATGATTAAAAACTCTTTCATACAAGAAAGAATTTTAATAGATGGAAGAGAAGTTTACAAGCCCCTACAGCCTACCGTGCCGAGAGTAGCGAGGCATCCTTCACAATGTTTGAGATACTTCCCAGGGGAGCCCTCTCCCTTCAGTCGGGGCGACAATTTCGAGCGAAGCGAGAAATCTCCTTTTTAACGAAAAAAATGGAAGTTCCTCGCCTTACACCTCGCAAGGATATGGAGGGGAGCCCCTCGGCTTAGGCTCGGGCTAACAATGGATGGTGTTCGGGATGTGGCATTCCAAGTTGGTAATAATATACGATATTGCTATTAGTAATCACAGGGTTGAGGTTTGAAAAGTTTGACCTTTAACCAAAGGTAATCTCTAAATACGGAGGGTTGATCTTTGCTGACTTTACCTCTTTGTGGATCAAGACCCTTGGAAGGAAGAAATGCTTTTTAAAATTGCCGATCCTTATGGTTAGCTCATCCCCAGAATGAAAGACTTCAAGCTTTTCCTTTGGCACCTCTCGTAGATGAAGCTTTAGCACAAAGTCTCCATCCCGTTCAAAGACTTCAAAGGGTTTGTCCTGATAGAAAACCTCGCTCGGGTCTTTATCGCCGTAGACAAGCCTTCCAAGTTCTTTAAGCTTTTCCAGACCAAGGACCTCCTCTTTAAGATAGTGCACTTCAAGTATAGGGGTAGGGTAGAAATTTTGATAAATCTCCTCTAAGTATTTTTGCTGGATGCGTGCTAAAAAGTTTTCTTTTTCAGCTACCCTGTTCACCAAGATAGCGTCTACCGGAAAACCAAAAAGATGAAGGTAGGTGTAAGCCTTCTCAGTTTCCCTTAGAACCATCTTTTCGGGGTTGGTTACAATCCTTACGGAGGAAACTTTAGGGTTTTGCAAAAGATAGTAGAGGTTGTAGACCTGTCTGAAAAGGTCTTCGAGGGCGTCGTAGGTTTCTTCTTCGGGCAAGGGCATGTCTGTTGCTACTTTAGCCACAGGGCGGATAAACTTCATAAGCTTTCTCTGAAGAGGTAGCACCTTAGTGACCCACCAACTTGCCGCATCAGGCAAACTAAGAAACCTTAAAGTTTCGCCAGTTGGAGCAGAATCAACTATGATGACATCATACTTTCCTTCCTCAACATGGCTGTTTATCCAAAGGAAGGCCGAAACCTCTTCCATCCCTGGTAGAATGGACATCTCCTCAGCCAAGACCTCTTCAACACCCTGCCATTTGAGAAGACTTCTAAGATACTCTTGGAGCTTTCCCCAGTATTTTTCTACGGAAAAATAGACATCTATCTCCTGAGCAAAGAGGTTTTCAGCGATAGCCTTCGGCTCAGGACCTACCTCAACCTCTAACACATCCGAGAGCGAGTGAGCTGGGTCTACAGAGACAACTAAAACTTTCTTTCCAAGGGATGAAAGATAGGCTGCTGTCACTGCAGACAAAGTGGTCTTTCCAACTCCGCCTTTTCCGGTATAAAGGATTATCCGCATGCTTTTGGTTCTACTCTTCAGCCTCTACCTTAACCTTTTTTACCTCTTTCTTTGGTTTTTCTAGCTCTTCGACCTTCTTTTCAATAAGCTCCTTTAAAGCAAGAAGCATCTCCTTTTTGGCGTTCTTAAGATGGCTTCTACTTTTTTCAGGGACAAAGGAGGTTAGGTCTTCGATGAAGGCTTCAAAAGCTTGGTTAAGATGCTCAATCCAACTAAATTTCATGTCCCTCCACCTTTTTTTTGTCTTTTAATCTTATCATAAGATTTTCAAACAAGGATTCAAGGTGGATTTAGATAAAATGTAAGGGCAACAGGCGTTTATCTCTACTAAAAAGTTTCCCAAGTTTGTATTAAAATTATTAAAAAAAGCAAAGGTTAAAGTGCAAAAATGTTTGTGAAGGGACACGGAGCTTATCTTATAAACCCTTCTATCAATCCGGCTTCGAAAGATAATCTATCCAATAATCAAACTTCTTACGCTAAATCTAAAGACCAGGTTGAGGAGCAAAAGCTTCGGATGGCAGTAGAAAAGCTAAAAAGAATAGAGGCAAGGGTTATTGCTCACGAGATGGCTCATAAGGTTGTAGGTGGGCAATATGCTGGTGCCGTCCGGTATGAGTATACCAGGGGTCCTGATGGCAGGCTTTACATCACTGGGGGAGAGGTTAGCATAGATGTTTCTGATGAGCCAACCCCTGAGGAGACTATCCAAAAGATGGAAATCGTTAGGCGAGCTGCCCTTGCCCCAGCAGACCCTTCTCCTCAGGACCTTGCAGTTGCTCAAACAGCAACCATCAAAGAGATGAAAGCAAGGCTCGAACTTTGGCGAAGAAAGTTTGAAGAACTTGAAAAACCAAGTCAACAGAACAAACTTTCAAAGGTAGCTTAACACATTGTGAGCACCTATGACTATCCCCCTTTCTCAGCTTGAACTTGAAAAGATACCGAACGAGCCCGGGGTTTATCTTTACAAAGATGCCAGAGGTGAGGTCCTTTATGTAGGCAAGGCAAAGGACCTTAGGGCAAGGATTTCAAGCTACTTCCGAAACGGCTATCTTTCTCCTAAAATTCAAAGGCTTTTATATACCGCAAAAGAGCTTGAATACATCCTTACCCGCACAGAAAAAGAGGCTCTTCTCCTTGAAGCAACCTTAATCAAAAAATACCGCCCAAAATACAACATCCTTCTCAAGGACGACAAAAACTATCCCCTCATCCGCATAAACTTAAACGAGGATTATCCTGCCCTTCAAATAGTGAGAAAAAGAAAAAAGGGAGACAAAGCCCTCTACTTTGGTCCTTTTACCTCGGCTAAAGCTATAAGAGAGATCCTTAAGCTCCTTTCTAAGACCTTTCCGCTAAGAAGATGCACCCTTGCTGAGATGAGGCGGAGGAGGGCTCCCTGCGTCTACTATCAGATAAAAAAATGCCTTGCCCCTTGCGTTAGAGATGTGCCAAGGGAAGAGTATGCCAAGCTCGTGCAAGGCGTAGTTACCTTTTTCCAGGGTAGGGCAAGGGAACTCCTTGATAAGATGAAGGCAGAGATGCTTGAGCTTGCTGAAAGGCTTGAGTTTGAAAGGGCAGCCTTCCTTAGGGATAGGATTAAAGAGCTTGAGGAAGTTTTAAACAAACAGGCGGTTGTCCTCTCTACACCTGAAGACTTTGACCTCTGGCACGCAAAGCTTGAAGACGAAGACCTATACTTGATAGTTCTTTTTGTGAGGTTTGGCTATCTCTACGGCTTTCAACCCTTTAGGCTAAAGAAACCCATCGAAGAAGAGGATGCCCTAAAATCCCTTATCATCCAATACTACAGCGAGGGGAAAGTCATACCCGATAAGGTCTACCTTAGCTGGCAGGAAGAAAACCGAGAAGAGTTAGCCTCAGCCCTTTCAGACCTTGCTGGAAGAGAAGTAATTGTTTTTCCCTTGCCAAAGGTGGAAGAGTATTCTTACCTTTTGGAGATAGCCCAAAAGAACCTTGAGCATTTTAGGCTCTCTCAGCTAAGGAAAGAGAAGCCCTGGCATGATGGGCTTGCGGAGGAGCTGGCAAGGCTTTTGCGGATGCCTGACCTTCCCCGGTTCGTTGAGTCTGTTGACCTTTCGCAGTATGCGGGCACGACAAGGGTTGGAGCAATAGTCTGCTTCTTTGAGGGCGAGCCTGATAAAACAAGGTATCGCCACTATCACATAAAGAGCGAAGGGCGAGACGACTACTCCATGCTTTATGAAGTTGTTTATCGCAGGCTAAGAAGAGGGCTTGAAGAGGGGAACTTGCCGGATGTTTTACTCATCGACGGAGGAAAGGGGCATCTCCAAACAGCCCTTCAAGCTGCTGAGGAGTTAGGTATAACCGAGGTTGCCTTAGCAGGCGTTGCCAAAAACGAAAAAAGAGCCCCTGAAAAACTTTATCTTCCGGGTAGGAAAAACCCTGTATTTTTGCCAAAGCATGAAAGGGTTTACCATTTTATCTGGAGGGTAATGGAAGAGGCTCACCGCTTTGCCAAATCTTTTGCGGAAAAAACTAAAGAAAGGTTAGACTTCTCTTCTGAGCTTCTTGACAGCATCCCTGGGCTTGGTCCAAAGAGGAAAAAGATTCTGCTTAGCCATTTTTCAAGCCTTGAGGAGCTTTCTCAGGCAAGCTTAGAAGAGATAGCAAGGCTTCCAGGGTTTAATTTAAGCTTAGCAAAGAGGATAAAGGAAAGATTGAAAGCTAATGAGCAAAAATAAAAAACCCCCGGGGATTTAGCCCCGGGGTCTTACCTTGCTTATGGTCTATCAAGTTTTAGAAGAAGAGCTCGAGAGAGCCGTAGAGGTTCCACATGCTGTCGATGGGCACATACATGGTCATGGCGTTCATGACCTGATTAAGGTTGTTAGAAGTTGCCCACTTCTTTATGTCGCTGATCTTCCTTGGGGTTTCAAGCCAGTTCGCAGAGCCGTAGTAATCAAACCAATAGTATTGGAAGCCTACCCTGAGTAGGGCTCTTCCGTTCTTGACAAGCTTTGCTCCCACTGGTAGGTCCTGCTGCCAGTATACTTCAGCCACATGACCGCGGGTTGAAAGCTTGTTCATGTAAGGGTCATCAGAGCTGATGTGGAAGGGCATCCACCACTTAGAGCCATAGTTGTATTCAAGACCAAGCTTTGCCCCGTAAACCTGGGGAATGGGGAACCTAACTCCAGCATACACCGCATAACCGGTGCGGGTCTTCTTCTTAATTTGAGTTGGGTCAAGGCTCATCCCATTAAGTAAAGTGTAGTAAATGGGCATTGGTAAAGCAAGGACATCTGTGCCATTGGAGAAGAACATGTTCATAGGCATTTCACCAATGGCTTTTGGCTCAGATATGCTCATACCGAGAGAGATAAAGTAGTCTAAGCCCTCAAGGTTGAAGAATTTTACATTCTTGTGGGACCAGGTCAAACCGATCTCGTAGAGGTCTCCAAGGTTTGTCCTTGACTGAAATTTGGCAGGCATGTACATACCAAAGGCTGGGTTAAACATGTACATTTCACCGTTTGGAAAGTCCATGATGTCTTGAGCCTTGAAGGCTTGGAAGTTGAGGAACATGTTGTTAGCGTCATAAAGGTCGATTTCAAAGCCGTATAACTCTACATCATCCTTAGCTCGGTCAATGGGTGTCTTAAACCCAGACTCAAAGCCCCTTCCATAGCAGAACCTTGCTCTACCCGTCCCCCAGTCATAACCAATGGTAGCACCATCAAAGGGCACATCAATGTTAATAGCAGTGGGCGTAGCGTCCCTTCTGTCTATACCTTCCCTGATCTCCTGAGGAACACCGTGGGTAGTTGGTCTGCGTCCGAAGGAGATCCAGATGGGCTTTCCAAAGAGGTTAGACCAGTTGAAGTAAGCTCTGTCCACATAGAGGGTGTTGTCAGCTGGTCTCGCGCCAAGGGTAAAGTTGTTCTTCATCGGGAAGAAGAGGTAAGGAGCAAAATAGTCATCAGTTTGCCCCCAAGCCTTCTGGTAGGCAAGCCTGACCTTGACTGCGGTATCCTCGGTTGGCTTTACAGAAAGGTCAAGCCTTAGCCTGTTTGTCCAAAGAGAATCGTTATCATCCTTGTGCTTTCTTGTCTTCTTTTCAAACTGAGCGTAGACATCTGTTAGGTCATTACCAAAGGCATCCGAGAAATAAACCGGTGTTCCACTCATCATATTTGACCAAAAGAAATTAAAAGCTGTTGGATTAGTAAAGGATAAAAAGTTCATAAATTGCATACCTAAGGTTGGGTCATTCATGATCTTAGGAAAGACCCCAAGCATAAAGGCATTTTGATTAATGTCTGCCCTGGTGCTGTCAATTCTAACCCTGATGTCCCCACCTATCTTGAACTTGCCGATCCCGTCCTTAATGGCTGAGACGGTCTTATCAACGGCGCTCACCTTTTCTTCCTGAGTGGCCTGCTTTTCCTTTACCTCCTTAAGCTGAGCCTTCAAAGCCTCAAGCTCTTTAGAAAGCTGGTCAATCTTCTGTAAAAGCTCTTCCTGAGTTGCTGCCTGACCTGATGAGGCAAGCAAACCTAAAACCACCGCCGAAATCAAAAACTTCTTCCCTTTCATAACCTCACCTCCTATTTATTTTCTTTAAAGAATTTTACAAATACATTAATTTATTTTTAATTTCAAAGTTGTCAACCATAGAAAAACAGTTTTTAGGGCGGATTTAGAGTATATTTTTATAAAAATTTCGTTTTTTTTAAGTTTTTGGAATTTTTATTTTTGTTTCTGCACTTTATCCCTGAATTGTCAAAAATGTTTGGCGATTGTGCGATGGGTTCCGCTGTGTTTTGTCCCTACGAGGAGAGGGTGGGAAGGTCCCTTAGACCGAGGGGAAGGTCCCGGTCTTACGCTCGGGAACAGATGTTAGGGGCGATATGTTTTCAGAAGAAAAAAAAGAAGTAAAATGAAGTTTGAATATGCGAAGGCTTGATTTTAAAGAGGCGTTATCCCTTTATAAAAACGCTGACCTCTTTGAACTTGGCAAGCTTGCCCACAGCTTTAAAGAAAGGCTTCACGGCAAAAATTACTACTACACTATCAATCTGCACATCAACTATACCAATGTCTGCATCATGCATTGTAAATTCTGTGCCTATCACTGTTCCAAAGATGATGAAAGAGCCTATGTGCTTGAAATAGACGATGTTTTAAGAAAGATAAGCGAAAGCCCAAACCTTAGAGAGGTTCACATCGTAGGGGGTCTAAACCCAGACCTTCCCTACGACTATTATGTTGAGCTTACCTCAGCCATAAGGAAAAACTTTCCAACCCTTAGGGTCCGAGGCTTTACCTGCGTTGAAGTTGATTTTTTGAGTAAAATTTCTGGAAAGGATGTTGCCGAGGTTTTAACAGACCTTAAAAGGGCAGGGCTTAATGCCTTGCCTGGGGGTGGGGCTGAGATCTTTTCTGATAGATTAAGAGAGGAGCTTTATCCAGCAAAGATTGACCATAGAAGATGGCTTGAAATTGCTAAAACTGCCCACAAGATTGGTCTAAAAAGCAATGCCACCCTTCTTTTTGGTCATTTGGAAACTGAGGAAGAAATCATAGAACATCTTATTATGCTTAGGGCTTCCCAGGATGAAACAGGTGGTTTTGAATGCTTTGTGCCCCTTCCTTTTTTGCCTGAAAACACGAAGCTTTCCCATCTTCCGCCCGTTTCCGCTCAAAAGATCTTAAGAACCATTGCCATATCCCGCTTAGTGCTTGATAACTTTCCGCACCTTAAGTCCTACTGGGTTTTTCTTGGCGTTGGTTTAGGGCAAGTCGCCCTTCTCTTCGGGGCAGACCATTTTCATGGCACTGTCATCGAAGAAAAGATAAGCGAAAGCCACAAAAGTGAAGTCATCACCAACTTACCCCAAGATGAGATAGAAAAGCTTATCAAAGAGGTAGGGGGGACCCCGGTTCTGATTTAGATTGACATGGAGATGGAACTCAAGTAAAATAAGCTTAAATATCCCAAGGGAGGTGTCCTATGCTTTCTAAAATACCCATTGAGCTTGATAGGATTGATGAGGAGGACCTTGATAAACAGATCCTCCGTTTAGCCATCATGGCTGAGCTTGATGCCATAAACCTCTATGAACAGCTTGCCAACATGACAGAGGATGAAAACATCAGAACCATCCTTCTTGATGTGGCAAGAGAGGAGAAGACCCATGTTGGTGAATTTATGGCTCTTCTTCTAAACTTAGATGAAGAGCAGGTAGAGGAGCTTGAGGCTGGAAAGGAAGAGGTTGAAGAACTTCTTGAAGAAGAGGAGGAGTAATAAAGCTATCGTTGAAAGGGCTAAAAACTCTATCACTCTTTCTTGTTTGCTTCCTTGTTCTTTTATTAAAGATAAATTCTTTATACGCCCTGCCTGCGTCTTCAAAGATTGAGGTTTCTGCCGATAGGTTTGAAATCCTTGGGCGGGGCGAAAGGCTCCTTGCGGAAGGTAATGTTTTCCTAGAAAGCAAAGATTTTTTTATCCTTGCTGACCAAGCAATCTTTGACCCAAGGCGGGAAATCTTAGTTTTAAAAAGATTTCAAATTCAGGATCTAACGGAAAATGCAAGCTTAAGGGGAGATTCGGCAACCGTTGACCTTAGGTTCAATCAGTTGGAGAGCGATAGCGTCCTCCTCTTTCTTAAAAAACAAAACATCCGCATAAAAGCCTATGGTTTTGAGAAGAACGCCTTAAACGAATACAAAGCAGAAAGGGCTATCATTACAAGCTGCGAGCTTGACTGTGAAAAGGAGGAGTTTCCGCCCTGGAGCATAGAGGTTAAAAACTTTATTTTTGGACCCGACGAGCTTTCCAAAGCTGATGCTTCAAAGTTCAGAGCGGGCAGGTTTCCTCTTCTCTATCTTCCTAAGTCTATCCTCATGCCCAAGGTGAGCCTACCCGTTTTGCAGGAGAGAAAGCAAGGTTTTCTTCTTCCGAACATCGCCCAGGGTAATAGACTTGGCTTCGGCTTCCAACTTCCTTACTTTCTACCCCTTACTGACCAGATAGACTTCACCATATCTCCCCTTTATCTTACGAAACGAGGGCTTCTTTTTGACTTGGAAAACAGAATAACCCTTACCGAAAACATTAAATCGGTCTTCAACTATCGATACCTTGAGGATAGGGAAAAAGGGGAGGGGAAACGATGGTGGTTAACAGGTAAGGTTGATGTTGGCTTAAGGGAAAATCTTGATGTGCATCTTGATGTTGACCTCGTCTCTGATAAGGTGTTTCTTGAGGAATTCAACGTTGGTGAAGGCGGGTTTGACCGAGTAAAAACTCGCTATCTTGAGACCTTTAGGCGGGATGTTGACGATAAAACTCAGGATTACCGCGCATCAAACCTTTGGGGGCAGTGGTTTAGAGGTAGCCTCTACAGCAGGATTTCAAGCACCTACTACGATTATCACGGTCCTAACGATGAGAAAACAATCCTTCAGCCCTTAGCCAATTTCCATCTAAACATCCTTCCCTTTGAGTGGCATGCCCTTTTGCCAACCTTTGTCTTTGATTATCACTATTTTTATAGAGAGAAGGACTACTACGGGCATAGGGTTTCCCCAAAGATTGAATTGAACTATCCGTTTAAATTTTCCTATCTGCGGAATCTTTTTACCCTTTCCTACACCCAAAACCTTTATTATCTTTCCGAGAGGGGAAATTTTTCGCAGGACAAGTTCTTAAGCGGTTTTGTTTCTGCCGAGGTTTCTTCTTATACCTTGCTTAAAAGGTCTTATTTCTTGCCTTTTGGCGGACGAGGAGATCTTAGCTTTGAGCATGTGCTTAAGCCCTTTGCCATTCTCCATTATCAGTCAAAGTCCTCAAGAAAGGATGTCCCAATATTCGTAGATGAGGATTTGCTAAAGGATAAGACCTTGGCTTTGGAGTATGGGCTGTGGCAGTTCTTCAACCTTCCTACACGCTACAATTTTCTTATTGTCAAAGCCTATCAAATCTACGACATCGAGAAGGCAAAAAAGAGCGCAACCTCTTTACCCCCTGAGGAACGAGCTCTCTCCGACCTCTATCTTCAGGTCCTACTCCAAGGGAGGAGAATTAGCGCAAGGTATGACGCAACCTACAACTTTTACGGTTACGGCTTCAAAAAGCATTATTTTACGGTCACGACAAACAAGGTCCTAATTGATAGGCTAAACCTTCAGTATCAAGAGGATTCAGCTTGGAAGACAAGGCAAGCTATTTTTGAGGCTTATCATACCTTTTGGCAAAGGTTAGCCCTTCATTTTTATGCCACAAGAAACCTAAAGCTTAACCAGACCTCCGAGCTTAAGCTTGAGCTTGCTTATCTCCAGGATTGCTATCTCCTTGGGTTTGGTTTTACTTCAACGCCAAAGGATACAAAGTTTCATTTTATGGTAAACCTTGTAGGGCTTGGCGGCTTAGGAACAAGCTCTTTAGCTCAAAATTATCCTTGAAAGATGATAAGTTATGGCAGAAAGTATGTAGGCTAAAAATAAGCTGTAGAAAAAGTAAAGAAGAGCGTAGCTTTTTCCCGCCTCTTTCCAGATGGTTGCAAGAGTTGCCATGCAAGACATGTATACAAGGATGAAAACCAAGAAAGACAGCGCTTGAGGAGGTTTAAATAGTCCCTTTATTCTTTCTTTAATAGTTTGCTTTTCTTCGTCTTCTTTATCCTCGTTAGAAAAAACCGTAGGATAGGGGGTAATAAGGGAGATTAAGCCTTTTTTTAAAGCTTCGACAAATCTCTTCCCTTGTTCTTGGGCTTTGCTCTTCCAGTCAAAGGCTTCCACCTTTTCTTCTTTTTCTTCCTCGACGATGACGCCGAGGGTGGAAATGATAGCTTCTCTGGCTAAAAAGGCTGGGATCAAGCTTGTTCCTATCCTCCAGTCATCCAAGCCAAGCGGTGCAAAGATGTAGGAGATGGCTTTTCCTACCCTTGCGGCGTAGGTATTTTCTAATTTTTTTTCTCCTAAGGGTAGGTTTAAAAGCAGCCATATCACCACGGATATGGCAAAAATTATCGTTCCAGCTCTGTAAAGAAAGCTTTTCAGATGAAGCCAAACGATGCGAAATAGCATTTTTGCTGAGGGCAACCGATAGGGTGGTAGGTCCATCACAAAATGAGAAAGTTCTTTTTTGTATAAAGTTTTTTGTAGGATTAAGCCGGTTAAAACCGCCACAAAAATTCCCAACATGTAGAGACAGAATACGATTAAAACAGGGTTTTGAAAGAAAAGGATTGCAAAAAAAGAGAATACAACGAGCCTTGCACTGCAAGACATAAAGGGTATCATAGCCATCACGATCAATCTATCCTTAGGGTCAGTAAGGACCCTTAAGGCAAGGATGGCAGGAACATTGCAGCCAAACCCAAGGAGTAAAGGAATGACGCTATGTCCATGAAGCCCAATTCTATGAGTAAACCTGTCCATAAGGAAGGCAACGCGGGGGAGATAGCCAGAGGTCTCTAAAAGAGTGATAAAAAGAAACATCAAAAAGACTGTCGGAACAAAGGTAAGAACTGTTCCAACCCCACCGATCACCGCGCTTCCAAAAAACTGCACCAAAAAATCCGGAAGACCGGAACGGCTCAAAAGGAAAGATAGCCCTTTACCCAAAAAATCCGAAAAAAAACCGTCAAGAAAATCAACTAAAGGAGAAGAAAGGTCAAACACCGTCTTAAAAACAAGATAGTAAATCAAAAAAAGGAAGAGGATGCCTAAAAATGGATGCAAAAGGAGATTGTCAAGAAAATCCGAAATGTTTCTTTGGGTAATAAGCCTTTTACGTAAGATCTCTTTAGCTAAACCTTGAGCTAAGCTTGCATAAACAAGGTTTAAAGGTTCAGCACCGCTTACTATCTGAACAGGAATTCTTGAGAGGGTAGGGACTAAGTTTTTCTCATGGGCGATAATGATAGCCTTAAGGAGCTCATCTGTTCCTTTTCCTGTTCTTCCTACGGTTTTGACAACCGGAACTTTTAAGATTTCCGAAAGTCTTGCCTCATCTATCTTTATGCCTAAAGCCTCGGCTTCATCAGCCATGTTGAGGTCAATTACCATTGGTTTTTTTAGCTGAGCAAGCTGAAGAGTAAGATAAAGGTCCCTTTCAAGCTTTGGGCTTTCAACCACATTAAGGATGAGGTCATAGTCCCCTTGTTTTAGATAATCTACCGCCACCTTTTCATCTAAAGATGTGTAAAATTCTAAAGTGTAAATGCCTGGAAGGTCCACAAACTCAATTTCATATCCTTGAAAAATTGTCCGCCCTTCCTTTTTTTCAACCGTGACCCCAGGGAAATTTCCAATAGTTAAAGTTGTCCCGCAAAGATGATTGAGAAGGCTTGTTTTGCCAACATTCGGGTTACCTGCTAAAACAACGCGAATTTTTTCCATTACCGCTCCAATAGATATTTTTAAAGTTTAGATAAAAGCTTAATCAAAAAATTCCGGGGACAACCCTTTTCATCCTTTATTTGGCAAACAGCGTCCTTATCTTTTATAGGACAGGGTTCTTGCAGAGCTGATTCTTCGTTTATAAGCTCGCAAGGCAAATCCTCGGCAACCTTCTCCGTCCTTACAATCTTGACTGGTATCCTGCTTGCAAGCTCCTTGTTTATGACGATTCTGGAGTTTCCAATTTCAACGAGCATAGTTCGACCACATACTTGAAGCACCTTTAAGAGCTCACCTTTTCTTAAACCCATGGCTATGAGCTTTTTACACATCACATCCGTAGGTAAATCAAGGACTTCAACAACCTTACCCTTTTCTACCATATCGAGGGTGGTGGTTTCTGCCTTTTGACATGTTTCGCATATACCAAAGGATTCCAAGTGATGGGTAAGTAGCTTAAATCCCTTTTCATCCTCCTTTGTTCGAATAAAGCTTTCAAGCTCAGGGTCAACGATTTCTTCAACCTTTCCACATCGCAAACAAAGGAAATGAAGATGTGGAGCTTTATTAATCGTTACTTCATAATGCGAGTGCCCATCTTGCCGATACACTTCTTGAATGTATCCAGCTTCGATGAATAAGGGAATGCTCCTATAGATGGAGGGCTTAGAAATCTTTTTGTTCTTTTGTTTTAGCCGTTGATATAACTCCTCTACATCAAAGTGCCCATCAAGGCTAAGAATTCCCTCAAGTATTTCTTCTCTTTCTGAGGTATATTTTAGACCTTTTTTCCGAATGAAATCCCTAAAGCTTTTTAAAATCTCTTCAAGCATTCTAAAATTTTTGCAACTGATTTTCAAATTAAAATAATTCTTCATAAAAATTTGTCAAGAGGGTATGAGAATGTTCAAAAAGGTTCCCTACTTCGTCCTCCCGAGCGTCCTACTCCGTCATGCCGAGCGTTAGCGAGGCATCACTCGCTTCGCTCGGGACGGCGTCCCCCCTCACTTCGTTCCAGACGGCGTCCCGGGATGTCTTCCCGAGGCGCGCAAGCGCCGAGGGACCCCCTCGGCTGACGCCTTTGGTTGACAAAAAAGGGGGGGTTCGGGGCGACAAAAAAGTAGGCTCGGGGCGACAGCAGGAGGGCTTGCACAAAAACATTCTTAATACAGCTTCAGAGGGTATGGAGGATAACTCGATATAATCATTTAGATGGCTTCTAATTTGTTTAAAGTGTTTTAAAATCTTTAATCTGAAGCCAACCAGCCAAAAAACTTTGGGGATACATTGAGGCAAGTCCCTTCAAAAAGCCCTTCTTCTCAAGCCAAAGAAGAGCGCATCGAAAAGATAGCCAGAGGGGCAAGCTCAGTCACCATAGCAGTTTTCATAAGTAGGGTCCTTGGGCTTGTCAGAGAACAAGTCCTTGCCTACTTTTTTGGAGCTGGAAAAAGCATGGATGCCTTCGTCGTAGCTTACCGCATCCCAAACCTCTTGAGAGACCTCTTTGCCGAGGGGGCAAGCCAAGCAGCCTTCGTCAAGGTCTTTAGCTCAACCTTAGAGCGTGAGGGAAAAGAAAGGGCTTTAACGGTAGCAAAGACGCTTCTTGCAAATTTTATCTTGTTTTCAGGCTCGGTGGTTCTCCTTATGCTCCTTTTTGCTCCAAGCCTCGTTGAGCTTCTTGCCCCAGCCTTTAAAGAAACACCCTCAAAGTTTTCCTTGGCCGTAAACCTAACCTACATAACCATACCCTTCCTCTTCTTCATAAGCTTAGCCTCTCTCTTTGCCGGCTTGCTAAACAGCCTTGGCTATTTTTTTCTACCTGCCCTCTCTTCCGGTCTTTTTAACCTTTCTTCTATCTTGATCGGGGTTTTTGGCTATTTCCTTTTAGTTTTCCTTGGGATTGAGCCTATCTATGCCATGGCGGTTGGGGTAACCCTTGGAGGTTTTTTTCAAGCCTTAATTCAGGTTCCCCTTCTTTTGAAAGAGGGTTTTTCCTTGGGTCTTAAACCCGATTTTTCTCATCCTGCTTTCAAGGAGGTCTTAAGGCTCATAGGTCCAACCATCTTTGGGCTTTCCATCATGCAGATAAACATCTTTGTTAACACCTACTTTGCTACCTCCTGCGGTGAAGGGGCTGTCTCTTGGTATTCCTATGCCTTTCGGGTTATGTATGTGCCCCTTGGTTTGTTCGGAGTTGGAATAACTCAAGCCCTCCTCCCAGAGTTGACAAGGATCCTTAGTCAAAGAGAAAGGCAAGCAGAGCTCCCTCAGGCAAGGGATCTCTTTACCCGCTCGCTTGCTATGTCTTTAAGCTTATCCCTTCCCTCATCAGCCGGTCTATATCTTCTCGCTCAGGAGATAATCTCCGTCCTTTTTGAACGGGGGAAGTTTACAAGCCTTGACACGGAGATGACGGGTGCGCTCTTAGCTATACTATCCTTGGCTCTTCCTTTTTACAGCGCATCAAAGACTATAATCCCTCTTTTTTATTCCCTTGGAAAGACTTACATCCCAGCCCTGGCAAGTGGGGTAGCGCTGCTTGTAAACCTTGCCGTTATATTACTTAGTATAAAAAAATTAGGGATAAAAGCGGTAGCCCTTGGGACGACATCATCCCTAATCTCCCAGTGTCTATTCTTAAGCCTTGTATCTGTTTTGTATTTAAGAGGGCTAAGCTTTAGGGTGCTTTTCCGAGCCTTTGGAACTATCCTTTTGGGAACGGCTATGATGAGCCTTCTTGTTTATGGGCTAAAGTTTTACTTTTTTGAGCAAGCTAAGCTACCTAAGGCATGGCTAATTCTTTTTGCCGTGCCGGCAGGGGCAGGAGTTTACTACGCTATCGTTAAGCTTTTTGGACCAAGGGAGGCTTATCTCATGCTCGATAGGCTTTTTGGCATCTTTTTAAAGCCTTTAACAAGAGCGACTTCATTCAAGAGGCATAGGGGGTAAGAGCATGTATTTAGTTTTTACCTTAGCAGTAAGCAAAGATGTAGCACCTCTCATCGAAGAGGAGCTTTATAGCCTAGCAAGGTCAGGCTGGGAATACGAAGAAAGGGATTTAGAGGTGATTTTTAAGTTATACTTCCCTTTAAACTTGGAAAAAAAGGACTCAGACCTCCTCGAACATCTACATTCTTTGAGCCAAAAATACAAGGTGGCAAGGGTTGAGCTTTCCCTTCGGCCTAAGGAGAAGTGGGAGGAAATTTGGAAGTATAACTTCCCGCCCCTTATGGTAGGAAAGAGGCTTTTAGTCCTTCCACCTTGGGAGGAAGGGGAGGAAGAGGAGGGAAGGATCAAGGTTATCATCTATCCAGGGCAAGCCTTTGGAACAGGGCATCATGCCACAACCCAACTTATGCTTGAAAATCTTGATGAATTTTTAGAGGGGAAGGAGGACAAACCACTAAGAGTTCTTGACATGGGTTGTGGGAGCGGGATTTTAGCCATTGCGGTGGCAAAGCTTTGCCCAAAGGCAAGCATCCTTGCGGTAGACATAGATGGGCTTGCCCTTTCTGCAACCTATGAGAACGCCGAAAGAAATAAGGTCCTAAGTCAGGTGAAAATTGCAAAAGAGGTTCCGAAGGAAGAAAGGGATAAAAAGTTCGACCTCATCCTTGCCAACATCGGGCAAAAAGAACTAAAAGCCCTCTCCTCTCTTTTTAAGGAGCTAAGCAAGCCTGGAGACACCTATCTTATGCTCTCGGGTTTCTTTAAAGAGGATGCTGAGGATATTTTTAGACATTATTTTCAACTTGGGTTCAAAAAGGTGAAATCTCAGTCTTTCCGGGAATGGGGCTTTCTTATGCTTAGGCTTTAGGTTGGTAGTTTAGTATAAAAATTCATCTTGACTTTAAAAAAAAATACATTATAAAAATGGTATGCTCGAGTTAATAAATGTAAAAACAACAAGAAAGACAGAATTAATAGACATAACCCACGAGATAGAAAAACTTTTGCCCAACAAAGACGGCATTTGCATCCTTTTTAATCCCCATACAACCGCAGGTCTTATTGTTAATGAAGGGGCTGACCCCTCAGTTAAAGAGGACATTTTAGCCATATTCTCTCAACTTGCTCCTGAAAAATTCCCCTACAAGCATCTTGAAGGTAATTCTCCCGGTCATGTAAAGTCTGCCCTTACAGGACCTACCCTTATTCTTCTCGTCGAAAAAGGAAAACTTCTACTTGGCACCTGGCAAAAGGTCTTCTTTGCCGAATACGACGGACCAAGGAATAGAAAGGTTTTTTTAAAATTTATTGAGGGATAGAGCTTGAAAAAGCTGATACTATCTCTATTAGTAGGTTTTGCCCTAATCTCCTGCGTGCCAAAAAAGGAATACACTCAAGAAAAATTGCAATCTCACAAGGAAATAGCCAAGGTCTACATTGCCGATGGTCGTTATCAAGATGCCTTAAGAGAGCTCACCCTTGGTATTTCAACGGATAAATGCGACGCAGAAACTTACAACCTCCTAGGCGTAGTGTATCTAAACATTAAAGACTATGCTAAAGCAGAAGAATCCTTTAACGAAGCTTTAAAGCTTGACCCTAACTTTTCTGAAGCCTGCAACAATCTCGGACTACTCAATCTTCTTCAAGGAAGGTATCAGCAAGCCATATCTTATTTTGAGAAAGCTTTAGCCAATCCCCTTTATGCAAACGCCCACTCAGCTAAAACCAACATGGCTCAAGCCTACTATCTCCTTGGCGATAAAAATAAGGCGATCGAGATTTTAACCTCTCTTCTTAAAGAAAGGGCTGACTATGCTCAAGCCCTCATCGAGCTTGGTAAAATCTACCTTAACGAGAGGGACCTTCAGGCAGCAGAGTTTTATCTCAAACAAGCCTTAAAGCTCGACCGAGCATCAAGCGAAGCCCGCTACTACTTAGGCGAAGTTTTTTTCCAACAAGGAAAGTTTGACTTGGCAAAGGAGCTTTGGGAATCCTTAATTCAAATTAGACCAGATTCTCCTTGGAGTAGCCTTGCCAGAGAAAAGGTCTTCTTTTTAGAAAGGCTAAAAACTCAAAAACCTTAAGCCTTTTGAGCTTTCTTCAAACTTTCTTTTAGCTCCTTTCCCTTTTCTTTGTAGGCAATAAGTCTGTTTAAAGCTTTAATAAGGGCTTTAAGGCTTGCGATGACGATGTCTCCGTCCTTGCCAAGCCCTGCAGTCCTCACCCCATCCTTATCCTCAAGGATAACGCCACACACTCCCTCGGCTGAGGTTCCGCCGTTTAAGGCATCAATATGGAAGTCAACGAGCCGAAGCCACTCCTTATCGGAAGAAGGTTCAAAGCTATAGCCGAGAGCAGAGGCAACGGCCTTGTAAGCGGCATCGATGGGACCAACGCCGAGCCCTATAGAAACCTTTTTACCCTCCCTTGTATCCTCAACTTCAACCTGAGCAAAGGGCTTAAGAGAACCGCTGTAGACGCTTATTACCTGCGAAGAAGAGAGCCTATACCGATAAGTATCTTCAAGAAAGACATCGAGAACGATCCCTTCAAGGTAGGAATCGTCAACAACCCTAAGGATATCCTTAACTTCAGCTCGGTAGCGTTCAAACACCTTGTTTAAAGGTTCGCTATCAAGTTCCCAGCCAAGGCTCTTAAGCTTGAAGGAAATGGCATGCCGCCCTGAATGCTTGCCAAGAACGATGGCCGACCCTGACCAGCCAACATCCTCCGGATTGATGATCTCATAGGTGCTTCTCTCGCAGAGGACTCCATGCTGATGAATGCCTGACTCATGGGCAAAGGCATTTGCCCCAACTATTGCCTTGTTTGGCTGAATGGGCATCCCAGTGTATTTGGAAACAAGCTGGCTTAAAGGAACGATCATCCTTGTGTTTACCCGTAGTTCTGGCTCATAACCGAGGGTTTTAGCAAAGAAGTCCTTCCTTGTTTTAAGGGTCATGATGATCTCTTCCAGTGCTGCGTTCCCAGCTCGCTCCCCTATGCCGTTTATCGTCCCCTCTACCTGAGTTGCTCCTGCTAAGATGGCAGAAAGGGAGTTTGCCACTGCAAGCCCAAGGTCGTTATGGCAATGAACGGATATCCTAAGCCTTCCGCTCTTTAAATCCTCTTCATAACCGTGATCCTTAAGCTTATTAATTAAAAAGTTTATGAGGGCATAATACTCTTGCGGAACGGTATAGCCTACGGTGTCAGGAATGTTTACCGTCGTTGCCCCAGCTTTAACTACCTCTAAAACAACCTGAGCCAAGAAGTCCCAGTCCGAACGGGTGGCATCCTCTGCTGAAAATTCAACATCTGGACATAAACTTTTGGCAAAGCATACAGCTTCTCTGGCTAGTCTTAAAACTTCCTCTCTACTCTTTTTAAGCTTATACCGGAGGTGAATGTCCGAAGTGGCAATAAAGGTATGGATACGAGGATTTTCGGCATCCCGCAGAGCCTCCCAGGCAACCTCAATATCCTTTTGGTTAGCCCTGGCCAGGGCGGCAATGGTTGCCCCCTTTACCTCTTTGGCGATGGTTTGCACAGCCTGGAAGTCGCCAGGAGAAGTAACCGGAAATCCAGCCTCGATCACATCTAATCCAAGCTCAACAAGCATTTTCCCGATCTCAACCTTTTGCTTCAAGTTTAAAGATACTCCTGGCGATTGCTCTCCATCTCTCAAAGTTGTGTCAAAAAAGATTATCCTTCGGTTCAAGGTTTACCCCCCTAAACTTAGCTTATTTTTAAACTTAAAATTATTTTAAAAACTTTCAACCTGGGATAAAGGTTTTATATCATATTATCACATTTCTTTTGAACCAAAATAGGGATTTAATAAAAAAGAGAGAGAAAGATGAAGGCATAGTATGAACCTCAAAACATGCTATATGGTCGTTATAGTAGCTAAAAAATCTTCCTACGCCCCCCTTAGGGGACAAAAAGGGGCTTCTCTTTTAAAATTTAAGAGAACTTGTTAAACCTAATAACTGGTTTATTATTTTTTTTAAGAACTATATCAGAGAGGGACCACCATGAGAAAAAAAATCTCTTTCTTAGTTTTTATATTTTTTATTGTTTTTGCTTCTAACCTTTGGGCGTCGGCTAAGAGGGTTCTTATTCTGCCCTTTGATATCTATGCTCAGCAAGACCTTTCCTATCTCAAACAATCTCTGCCACAAATGGTCGCAAGCAGGCTTTTCTCCCCAGGTAAGGTTGAACCCATAGACCCGGAGAAAGCTTTGGATGAGGTAAAGAAGTATCAAAGGATGACTCGGGATGTGGCTATCGAGCTTGGAAAGAATTTTCAGGCTGACTATGTGATCTTTGGAAGCATCACTCAACTTGGGGACATGATGAGCATCGATGCCCAGATCGTAGACCTTTCTCAAGAAAAAAAGCCAGCTCAATTCTTCCAGGAGATAAAGGGACTATCCGAGATAATCCCTCAGATCAGCCGATTTTCAAGAAAGTCAAGGTTTTACATTGAAGGAAAGGAAGAGGATTTCTATCGGGAAGACCTCTTTGCTGGCTATTCCGGGCAACCATACGCCCCGGGAAGATATCATCCAGAAAGGGGATTCTATGGCTATCCTGTTTATCCCTATCCCATACCCCCAAGAGAAGATGAACCAAAGGTAACCCGGGCAAAACCCCGTTTTGGAGAAGAAGACCCAACCTATCAAGGCTTAACCAAAAACTTAGTGATCGACCTTTCAGGTTCAAAGCCAGTTATTGGATTTGCAAAGGAGGATGAGGGTAATAATACCTCAAAGAAAGAGACTAAACAGTCTCAGCCTAACTATTACTCCTATTATCCGCCCCAACCCTACTACAATTACTCGCCTCCTCCATACTATTACTATGCCCCTCAAGAGGAATCCTTAGCAGAAAAGATTTGGAAAAGAATCTGGCCTTTTGGAGAAAAGGAGAAGATTCCTCAGCCTGTGCCTCAACCCCAGGTTTACCAAGCTCAACCATCCCAAGCTCCTCAACCTACCCCACCTCAGGCTCAACCCCAACCCCAACCCCAACCCCAACTCCAACCCCAACCCCAACCCCAACTCCAAACCCAACTCCAACCCCAACCCCAACCCCAACCCCAACTCCAAACCCAAACCCAAACCCAAACCCAAACCCAAACCCAAACCCAAACCCAAACCCAACCAATCTATCCTCAGAACATTCCTCAAAGCATACCTCAGCAAACTCCAAAAAAAGGAAAGGATAATCCCTGGAGCTGGGATTAAGTTAGCAGGCTAAAATCAACAGGTTAGATGAAAGGCTCCGGCAAGGGAGTTTGCTGAAACTAAGAGCTCGTTGAAGCGTTTTACCGCCTCAAGAGTTCTTGCGACCTCAAGCTTAATTCCTAAGGCTTTAGCCTTTTCTATAACCCTTTGGTCAACCCTCATGACTCCGCTTGCCCCAGTGCCAACGATTAAATACTCTGGTCTTGCTTCCCATATAACTTCAAGGTCTTCTGATTGTAAGAAATGTCCTTCTTTCCTCCACCAGTTGGGGTAGACTTTGTAAGATCCTCCTTGACAAAGGATGATTAGGTCCTTGGTGTAGCGGATGCCTTGAACCGTTATCTCTTTAAAGTAATAATGCTCGATCATAGGGATTATGCGGCAAGGCTTAGGGCTTGCTCTTCCTGTTTTAAGGCTTCAGCACGGAAGTGAGCGATCAAGGCGTCAATGAACTCATCAAGGTCGCCGTCAAGCACTTCAGGCAGGTTGTAGACGGTTAATCCTATCCTGTGGTCGGTTACCCTGTTTTGAGGAAAGTTGTAGGTTCGAATCTTTTCGCTTCTTTCGCCGGTGCCAACCTGAGAACGGCGTTCCTTTTGGATTTTTTCCTGTTGCTCCCTTTGGTAAAGCTCATAGAGCTTGGCCCTAAGTATCCTTAAGGCTGTTGCCTTGTTTTGATGTTGGCTCCTTTCGTTCTGGCAAGAAACTACGATGCCCGTAGGAATGTGAGTAATCCGCACTGCGCTTTCTGTGCGGTTTACATGCTGACCACCGTGCCCGCTAGCTCGCATGGTCTCAATTTTCAGGTCCTCTGGGCGGATTTCTACCTCTACCTCGTCTACCTCGGGAAGGACAGCAACGGTTGCGGTAGAGGTATGGATCCTTCCACCAGCCTCGGTCAAAGGAACTCTTTGGACCCTATGCACCCCGCTTTCATATTTTAACCTGCTATAAGCACCCTTCCCCTCAATCCTAAGCACAACCTCTTTTACCCCGCCAAGACCTGTTTCATTGATGTCTAAGATTTCAACCTTCCAGCCCTTTCTCTCGGCATACCTTTGATACATCCGCATAAGCTCTGCGGCAAAGAGGGCTGCCTCCTCGCCACCGGCACCAGCTCGGATCTCGACAATAACATTTTTCTCGTCGTTTGGGTCCTTAGGAAGTAAAAGAAGAGGAAGCTCCTTTTCTAACCTTTCAATCTTCTCTTCAAGGAGTTTTATCTCCTCTTTGATAAGCTGTCTTAGCTCGTCATCCTCTTCAACTTCAAGCATCTCTTTGTTTTCTTTAAGTTGTATGAGGGCAGATTTATACTCCCGATAGGCCTTAACGCTATCCTCAAGGGACGCTAATTCTTTGGTAAGCTTTGCATAAAGGGAGGGGTCGGATAAGGTCTCAGGTAAGGTTAAGCGGGAGGTAAGCTCCTCATACCTTTTTTCTAAGGCGCTAAGCTTCTCTAAGTAAAGGTTAGCTAAACCCATAAAGCGTTGGTTTTATTCTCCTTCTTTTTTAGCTTGGTAGATGTGCCCGTATTTTTTCATAAACTTCTCGATCTTTCCTTCCGTATCAACAAACCTCGTTTCCCCAGTGAAGAAGGGGTGACATTTGGCGCAGACTTCGACCCTTATTTCCGGTCTCGTAGAGCCAATCCTATACTCCGCCCCACAAGCACAGCGTATAACTGCATTTTCGTAATAATTTGGATGAATATCCTTTTTCATACTACCTCCCTAAGGTCTTGTATAGTTTTCCTTAAAATTTAATCCATCTTTTAAGATTTCTCAAGCTTCTCTTCTAAAGGTTTAGTGTATCTGATCCATTTCCCCCATTTTCCATCCCTTGTAAACCCTAACTTTTCGTAGAACCTTTGAGCTTGAAGGTTCTTTTCCCCTACCCATAGCTCGGCAAGCTTTCTCTTTTTTGACCGGCCATAAGCTAAGGCTTTTTCCATAAGCTTTGTCCCGATCCCTTTACACTGAGAGGAGGGGACGACAAATATTTCGTGGATTTCGAGCACTTTATGCCCCCAAAAATCTTCCCATCTGGCATCGCTTGCCACAAAACCCAAAACCTCCCCATCCTCTTCAGCAACGAAAAACCCTTGAGTGTCTCTTTTTAAAAGCCATTTAAAATAGTTCTTCACATCTCTTGGATGGGAATAGTGATAGTCCGGGATGCTGGAATAGGTGTAAAGATAGGCGATAACAAAGGTTGGTAGGTCTGATTTTTTAACCCGTCTAATCCGCATAGAGTAGAAAATTTTTAAGAGAATGCGGGAGGAGGGACTTGAACCCTCACGGGGAAATCCCCACCGGATCCTAAGTCCGGAGCGTCTACCATTCCGCCACTCCCGCTTATTTTAATATTATAGAACCAAACTCAAATCTCTTCAATGTAGCTTCTTTATAGGTTCTTGCTTAGTTCCTGAGAGGAGTTAGGGTAATGCTTTTTTTAAATAAGGCTTAAAAAGATATTTATAGACAAAATCTATCAATCTTATTAGATTTTTCTATTAGACTTTTTTTTTTGAAGTTTTATAATTTTTTATAGAATACCTGCAGAAGGAGGGTTCCTATGAAAAAGAAGGGAAAGCTTAAGTTTTGGGCTTTATTCTCTGGTTTTTTAGCAGGGGTTACCCTTTCGACTAGTCTGTATTCGAGCTCTACGCAACATCAAGGTCTTAAAACCATTCATCCCAGTTGTGCAATGCCCGGATGTCATAAGGAGGCACCGAGCGAATTTCGAGGCAATGTTTTTTCGGTATCTCAAAAGGCAGGGCTTATCCAAATTGATTCAGGTCAAGTTTTTGATGTTTATTTTGATGACAATACCAAGGTTGTAAATTGGAACCAGCCGCTAAACAAACTTAGCAAAGGCACGCCCATCAAGATTGTTTATGCGGATAGAGATGGCAAAAGGTATGCCACGCTTGTTAGCGTTAAACCTCCTCAATCAGTTCCAGAAAATCAAAGAGTAAAGCTTGAGGAAGTTAAAAAGCTTTGGGAAACAAAATCCGCAATAATCATAGATGTGAGACCTCATGCAAAGTTTGCAGAGGGATACATTCCTTATACTTTAAACATTCCTTTACAAAAGCTTGATGCTGAACTACCTAAGGTTGCCCCTGATAAAAATCAGCTGATCGTCTTTTATTGTGAAGGACCGAGGTGAGCTTTAACCCCTGGGGCTGTCCGTAGGGCAGCCGCTTTAGGCTACACCAACGTTAAAGGATACATTGAAGGATTCCCAGAATGGAAAAAGGCAGGGTTGCCCGTTGCCGTATCTCCAAAGCATATACTTTCTGAAATGGAAAAGGAGATGCCCTTTGTTCTTATTGATGTTAGACCAAGGGATCTTGCTGAGAATGAGCATCTCCCTGGTGCGGTAAACATACCGCTTAGCGAGCTTGAAAAAGCGAAAGGAGAATTTCCTGAGAAGAAGAACGCACCAATATATGTCTACTGTGCGAAGGATGAAAACGCTATCAAGGCTATACATACCATACAAAAGTGGGGCTACACCAATGTAGCCTTTATTCCTGGCGGTGTTGAGTCTTGGAAAAAAGCTGGGGGAAAGGTCGAAAGTGGGAAGCTTGCTAAAAAGATTGTTTATGTTCCAAAGCCTCGTCCAGGCACATTCTCTGTTGAAGAATTTGTTAAACTTGTAAAATCTCCTACCATGCCTGATAAATACTTTATCCTTGATGTAAGAGAGCCGGATGAGGTCCAGCAGGGAGCCTTTAAATTTGCTAAGAATATCCCACTTGGTGAGCTTGAAGGAAGATTAAACGAAATCCCCAAGGATAAGGTGATCCTTATTCATTGTTCAACAGGTGTAAGATCTGAGATGGCATACAATATCCTTAAGAGAGCTGGTTTTAATGTTTATTATGTTAATGCTAACATAGAGTTTGAAGGAGACAAATTTAAAATAGAACCCAAGGATTAAGTGCGCATGAATTGAGAATGTATATCCTTTTGGGGCAACCAGCGTGTTGCCCCTTTTTATCGAATAAAGCCTCGAGTTGATGCAAAAGACCTTTTGATTAGCCTGGGTATATTTGAGGCTGTTCAAAAAAGTCCCCCCTACTTTGTGCCTCCGAGCGATAACGAGGCATCCCTCGCTTCGTTTGGGACAGCGTCCCTAGGGGGAGACTCCTCGGCTAGCGCCTCGGGGCGACAAAAAAAGTAGGCTCGGGGCGACAGCAAGAGGACTTTCACAAAACATTTTAGTACAGCCTCTGGTATATCTTGACGGATAAAAAATGTTGGATTAAATTAAATTAAAAACTGGGCCGTTAGCTCAAACGGTAGAGCAATGGACTCTTAATCCATAGGTTGGAGGTTCGAGTCCTCCACGGCCCATTTTCGTGTGAAATTTTTTAAAGCAAGGTTTAACCCTTAACTTCCTTTCAAGCATCTATTAGAAAAGTCTATTCTATCCTTCCAAGCTATCCTCTATTTAGAAAAGGAACCTCACAATAGAAAAGCAGACCTTCATACTTCTTGCCTTAAAAAGGAACCTCGGTCAAACCACTAAGGGTGATAAAAAATTAAAGGTCTTTAGAGAAGGTCTGGCTATAAAAACTTATACGCCCCCGGAGGGACTCGAACCCCCAACCTGCGGATTAGAAGTCCGCTGCTCTATCCTGTTGAGCTACAGGGGCTTTTTTAAAAAATTATAACCAAACTCCCATTTTTGACAAGACCTAAGATTGGTTTATAATCATCCTCATGGACGATATACTTTTTGATGAATTTTTTTCTGGTCTCCCTGAGGAAAGGATATCTGAGCTTTTCAAAAAGGGTTATCCTTGGGAACCCCTAAAGGTTTTGAAAGATTTTCTTTTTGATACCTTACCAGAGCTTCCCAAAGATTTCCCAGTGGAAACTCCACTTCGAGAAGACCTACTCCTTACCCTTGAAGGCGAGGTCATCCCAGTAAGAGAGCTTGAGGTTGTTGATGGGGAATATTTCTTTAAAGGTGAAAGGGTATTAGGAGCATTGATAAAAGCTTCCTCCTATTTTTCAGGGAGGAAATTTTATCTTGGGGCTTCAGCCATAGTTGAGCCTTTTGCTTACCTTAAAGAACCGGTTTACATTGGAGATTATGCTGAAGTTAGACATGCTGCCTACTTGAGGGGGAGCGTTTATGTATCCTCAAGGGCAGTCATCGGACATACCACGGAGGTAAAGAATAGCATCTTTTTCCCGGAGGCAAAAGCAGCCCATTTTGCGTATGTAGGCGATTCCATCCTCGGTAGGAATGTCAACCTTGGAGCCGGCACAAAGCTTGCCAATCTTAAATTTCATAAAAGGGAAATAACTGTTGAAATTAAAGGAAAGGTATACAAAACTGGTTTAAAGAAGTTTGGAGCCATCCTCGGGGACAATGTGCAAACGGGATGTAATGCTGTTTTACAGCCCGGAACCCTTGTGGGGCAGAATTCTTTTATATTCCCGGGAGTTGTGGCTGGACCTGATTTTATTCCAAAGGGAAGCAAAATCAAAAAATAATAGGGAGGCTCTAATGTTTAACTTCAAAAGGATGCTTGCGCTTGGTTTTACTTCGTTGTCTTTGGTAGTGGTAGGCGGTTTGAAAAATGGTAGCCTTGCTTCGGATGAGGGGATACTGGCTAAGGTTGGCAACTCTTCTCTTTCGGCAAGTGATGTTCGTGTGGTAATGGAGACAGACCCTCAGATAAAAGAGCTGATAAAACAAAAACCTGAGCTTAAAGGGCAGATAGAGAGGCTTGTCGTTGACAGATGGCTAAACATAACGCTTCTTTATCTTAACGCTAAGGAAAAGGGGCTTGACAAAGATCCGCTTATTCAGAAGAAGCTTTCGGAGATGGAAAAGTATCTCCTCGCTGAGGAAGTGTTGCAAAAAGAACTTTCGGGCATCAAGTCAACCGAAGAGGAGCTTAAGAAATTCTATGAAAAAAACAAAGAGCTTTACACCGAAACTGAAGGCTTAAAGCTTAAACATATACTTATTTATGTGCCAGAAAAGGCAGATAAGCAAACGAGAGAGAAGGCTTTAGCCAAGGCAAAGAAAGTTCGCGAGGAATTAAGGAAGGGGGCAAAGTTTGAGGAGCTTGCGAAGAAGTATTCAGACGATACCGCCTCAAGGGAAAAGGGTGGAGATATAGGGGTTCTACGCAAAGGGATGACTGTTCCTGAGTTTGAGAAAAAGGTCTTTTCTTTAAAAGAGGGGAGTATTAGCGAGCCTATCGAGTCCCCTTACGGCTATCACATCGTCAAGATAGAAAAAAGTGTCCCACCAAAGGTAAAATCCTTTGAAGAGGTTAAAGACCAGGTTCAGAATGATTATATTAAGGAAAAAGAGAGGGAGATAATAAGCAAGCTTATCGAAGAGTTGAGGAATAAATACAAACCTCAAGTTTTTCTTGAGGGAGGCAGGGGTGCAAAATCTAAGTAAAGAGAAGCTTTGCTATTACTATTTTTCCTACCCTGATAAGGTTTTATTCCTTGACATAGAAACTGAGGGTCTCTCCAAGGAGAGAAATGAAATTACGGTAATAGGGATTTACCATCAGGGAGCTTATCGCCCTTTCATCAAAGGTTTAAACTTGCATCGTGCTTTTGAGTTTCTTTCTGGGATTCCTATTTGGGTCACCTTTAACGGAGAAAACTTTGATATACCCTTTATCAAGGCCAAGTTCCCTGAGTTATCAACGCCTCATCTCCATATAGACCTTTTCCAGTTAACCGGAGCTATCGGCTTAAAAGGTGGGCTTAAAAGGATTGAGAAGGCTTTAGGGATAATTCGCAAGACCGAGGGGATGAACGGCTACGATGCTGTTAAACTTTGGCGCAGATGGGAAGACTTCGGGGATAAGTCAGCCCTTAGGACCCTTATCCTTTACAATCGAGAGGATGTTGTAAACTTAAAGAGGATCATGGAGCATGTGGGTAGGTTGATACTGGAGGAGGCTAAAAATAGCTTTTTACCAAGAATGAAGCAAGAGAGCATGGAGGGGCTATAAAATGAGGGGAGAGTTGCATCGGTATAAGCTTGCCTTTTTAATCCTTTTCGTGTTTGCCCTTGGGCTTTTTGCTCGGGAGGTATGGGAAAAGCTTCCCCCTTTAAGCCTTCCTAATCTTATCGCTGAGGATGGTAAGCGGGCAAGCAGCGAAGCCCTCCAGTTGGCTCAAAAGATCTCCCAAGCCTTCTCTGAGATTGCCGAAAGGTCATCTCCAGCAGTTGTATACATCGAGACGGAAAGGGTGGTATCTCGAGGGCAAGTTCCTTTTGATTTCTTTGGGGATGAGTTTTTTAGGCGTTTCTTTTCCCCGCCAAAGTACCGTGAAAGGGGTGCAGGGTCTGGTTTTATCATCTCCAAGGAAGGCTACATCGTCACCAACAATCATGTGATCGAAGGAGCTCAGAAGATAACCGTAAAGCTTGCCGACGGTAGGAGCTTTAAGGCTGAGGTAGTAGGTAAAGACCTCTTTTCAGATATCGCCCTTCTTAAGATACCCGGTGGGAACCTTCCAGTCCTCACCTTAGGCGATTCTAACCTTTTGCGGGTTGGTGAATGGGTGATCGCCATCGGCAACCCCTTCGGGCTTACGCACACGGTAACTGTAGGGGTGGTTAGCGCCAAGGGCAGGTCAGGCATTGGGATTACGGATGTAGAAGATTTTATCCAGACGGATGCCGCCATAAACCCCGGGAACTCAGGTGGTCCCCTCTTGAACCTTAAGGGAGAGGTCATCGGTGTAAATTCGGCTATTTTCACCCGTTCCGGCGGTTATATGGGAATTGGCTTTACTATTCCTATAAACTTGGTAAAGAATGTGGTGGAACAGCTAAAGACCAAGGGCAAGGTAGAAAGAGGTTGGCTGGGTGTAGTGATCCAAGACTTGACTCCTGAACTTGCAAAAGAACTTGGGGTTAAAGCCACAGAGGGGGTGCTCATCACCGAGGTGGTTGAAGATTCCCCAGCGAAGAAGGCAGGTCTTAGTGAGAACGATGTTATCCTTTCCTTCAACGGAAAGCCTGTTAAAAATGCCTCAGAGCTTAGAAGCATAGTGCTTCAGACTAACCCCGGGACAACGGTTGAGCTTGAAATTTTGAGAGGTTCTGAGAGAAAGCTTGTTAAGGTTCAGATTGAGGCGCCTAAAAAGGGTATGCTCACAAGCAGGGCTGAAATTCAGGAGCTTCAAGCCTTTTTAGAGGAGCTTGGGCTAAACGTTGCCAACTTAAGCCCAGACCTAAGGAGAAGGTTTGGGGTTCCGGAGAGCGTAAAGGGTGTGCTAATAATTGAGGTTTATCCTGAAAGCCCAGCTGATTACGGAGGCTTAACCCCTGGGATGGTCATCGATGAGGTAAACAAGAAAAGGGTAAACAATCTGGCTGATTTTTATGAGGCTCTAAAACCATCCTTAGAGAAGAAAAAGGTCCTTTTAGGAATAAGGACTCCTCGGGGGAGGTTTTACACAACCCTTTCTCTTGAGTAAGGCATGAGGGTAAGACTATTACTTTTAGCTTTATTTTTTTGGTTATTTTTTTGGGCTAAAATTCCTAAGGCTGAGGTGGTAAACAAAATTGTTGCCGTGGTTGGGAGCGAGGTTTTAACCCTGTATGAGCTTGAAAACCTTGCTCAACCTCTTTATCAGCATTTCCTAAACCAAAACCTACCCTTAGAAGAAAAGGAAAGGCTTAAAGCTCAGATAAGAAAAGAGCTCCTTGAGAGATGGATTGAGGATACAGTTATTGGACTTGAGGCTAAAAAGCATAAAATTACCGTTTCGGATGAGGAATTTGATCGTTTTTACCAGGCAGAAGTTAAGCGCTTAGGGCGAGAAGAAAGGCTTAAAGAGGAGCTTGCTAAAGAGGGTAAAACCGTAGAAGAGCACAAGAAGAACCTTAGAGAACAACTTACTAAGATTAAGTTTGTGCAGATCATGGTTGGCTCAAAGATTGCCATCCCTGAAGAGGATTTAAAGAAGCTTTATCAGGAAAAGCTTAAAAACTTTGACCCATCTCCTAAGTATGAGCTTGAAGTTTTAATCGTTAAGGATGAGGGATTGCTTTCCGAGGTTGAAGGCTTGCTAAAAAGGGGTGAGGGACTTGGGGAAATTGCCTCCCGTTATCCAGAGAAGATTTCTTATGTTAAGGAAACCTTTAAGGAAGAAGAGTTAGACAAAGAGCTTCTTTCATTTTTAAAAGATATGAACCCAGGAAGCCACACACCTCCTCTCAAGAGGGGGAATGTTTACCATATCGTTAAGCTTGTGAAAAAGCTTGCTGGTGAACCACCGAAGTTCGAAGAGATGCGAGATAGCCTTTATGAGGAGCTTTTCAATCAAAGGGCTAGAGAATATCTTGAACGCTGGATAAAGGAACTAAAAGAGACAAGGTTTGTGAAGATTTATATTTAAGCGTTTAAGTTGCTACTTTGAAGCTTAAAAGCTATCCTGCTATAGTCCTTTCTGTTGAGCCCGTCTCTGAAATAGATTTAAAGGTTGAGTTTTTGACACCTGTTGGTAGGGTCTTAGCGGTAGCTAAAGGCGGAAGAAAGAGCAAAAGGCGCTTTTTAAACCTCTTCTCTGAGGTAAACATCTTAAGGGTTAACTTAAGAAAAAGTTCAAGGACCATCTTCCCCATCATAGATTCTGCAGACCTCATTTATCAGGTTAAAAGTCCTTGGTTTGAGCGGCAAAAGTTTGAATTCTTTAGCTGTTTAGCGGAGCTTTTAAGTTATCTTGGGAAGGGACTAATTGAGGAAGGTAGCTTCAGCTTTTGGGTCTCTTTTATTAAAATGGCTGACGCTAATCCTATTTCCGAGGGGCTAACCTTTCTTCTTGAATTAAAAATACTTAAGCATCTTGGCTATGCTCCTATGGTCGATGAATGCGTAAAATGCAGGAACAGACCTAAGAGAATTTTTTACTTTTCTGTAGAGCAAGGGGGTATTCTATGTCTTAACTGTCGAGACGACCGAACGCTTCCTCTTTCTTCTGCTGAGGTTGAATGTCTAAAGAATTATCTTCTTTTAAAGGACCCTAAGGGAGTATTTGAGCTTTCATCTCCTTCTTCTAAGTTGTTAAGATTTGTTCGGCAATTTTTGATTTACTATTTAGGGTTAGATTACAAAGCACCTTGTCAAGGTTTATAAAAAAACTATAATAAAAGTAGCATGCTAAGCTATCTTTATCAGCGGTTTACCCCATATGAATGGCACCTTACGAACCGCAAAGGAGGCTATGCCCTTGGGACGGCTTTTTTGGCTAATGTTAGAAAATATCACGGCTTGCTTATCGCGGGTGATGGTAAGGGCAAAAGATACCATCTCTTGGCTTGCCTTGAAGAGGTTGCTACCTTTCCTTCAGGCTTAACCTATCAGCTTGACACAAACTTCTATAGAGATGTAGTCTATCCTCAGGGCTATCAGCACATTAAAGAATACTTTTACCTTCCCTATCCAGTTTTTTATTTTTACTGCCCCAAGACCGAGAACGGGGTTTTTCTAAAGAAAAGCCTTCGTTTCCACGAGGAAAAAAACCTTCTTCTTCTAACTTATGAAAACATTAGCTCTTATCCTTATAAGCTTCTTCTCAGACCAAGGCTCACCTTTAGGGACTATCATCATTTAAACTTTGCTAACTTTTGGGATTGGTTTGAGGAGGAAATCTCTTCAAACTTTGCCTTCATCGCTAAAGACAACCTTGCCTTGTTCTGCTACTCAAACAAAGATGGTTTTACCAAGGACCCTATCTTTTACTATGGCGTTTACTACCCCCTTGAAGAAATGCGAGGCTATCCTGGCATTGAGGACCATTTTTCACCCTTTAAGATTGAGGTTGAGCTAAATCCCGGAGAGAAATTAAATCTCCTTTTTTCTGATGAACCCCTAAAGGACCTACAGGGAACCTTAGAGGAGATTATTACTCGGTATGAAGGAAGACCTAAAATAGGTCTTACAAAGCCCTACTTTGAAGATAAGGATATAGTTTCTCTTCTTAATCATATGGTTAAGGCTTTTCTTCTTAAGGATAATGTTTGCGCTGGTTATCCTTGGTTTTATGCTTGGGGTAGGGATACCTTCATCGGACTTTCAGCCCTGTTTTACGATGCTAACGCTCTCGAAGCATGCTATAAAATATTTGAAACCTACGGAAAATACATGCAGGGGGGCTTGATCCCCAATCTGATTGGAGATTTAGCTCCCGTCAATTACAATTCTGTTGATGCAAGCCTTTGGTTTGGGATAAGGATATTTGAGTATCTTGATAGGTTCGATGAAAGTCTTACCCAAGAAAAACGAACAAAGCTACTTTCTTTAGCTGAGGAGGTAATCAGAGGTTATCTCCGGGGTGCTGACCATCCCTTTTTCGTTGACCCTGAAAATGGGCTGATATATCTTCCTGAGAGCTCTGGGAAGGCCTTTACTTGGATGGATGTCATGCTTGATGGGAGACCCATAACTCCTAGGTATGAAAACCCGATAGAAATTGAATTCCTTTGGTATAATCTTTTAATGCTTGCCAAAGATAGATTACCGCAGAAGGAAGTGGAAGAGCTTGGAATACCCCGTTTGATTGAAAAGATCTCTCAAAGTTTAAGAAGATACTACAATGGTGAGCTCTTTGCGGATACGCTTTATAAAAGAGAGCCTGTGTATGAGGTTCGACCAAACTTTGTTCTCGCTTTAAGCCTTCCCTATGGTCCCTTTGAAAGGGATGAGCTTTTGAAAGCCGTTGAAATTGTCCGAAGAGAGCTTCTTACTCCTTATGGGTTAAGGTCTTTATCCCCGAGGCATCCTCATTTTAAGAGGAAATACTTTGGTTCGCAGCATCAAAGAGACCTTGCTTATCACAATGGAACGGTCTGGGTTTGGCTTATCTATCCTTATGCCCTTATTCTGAAAAAGGTCTTGCCGAGAGAAGAATACCTTGCCGAGGTAAAAAAGCTCATCTCTCCTTTTATACAACTTTTTAAAACAGGAAAACTTGCAAGCATACCTGAGCTTTACGATGGAGACCAGCCTTATTATCCTAAAGGGGCACCTGCACAGTTTTGGTCAATCGCAGCGGTGTATCTTTTAGCGAGAGAACTTTTTTCATAAAGGGGGGATTATGCGAGTTTTGATGCTCACTTGGGAGTATCCGCCCTTTATCGTAGGCGGGCTTGGAATGGCTTGCTATGGACTATTTAGGGGGCTTTTTAGCCTTCGGGTCACTGTAGATTTCATCCTTCCAGTCAAGGAGGATGTATACTTTAAAATTAAAAGTCCAGAGGAGGCAGACCATCCAAGGGTGAAAAGCGAAAACGGCGAAGAAGCCAAAGAACAAAAAAAACCCCTTGAATTTTTTGAGTTTATCTATGAACTTCCGGAAGAGGGAGCTTACGCAAGCCTCAAAGATTTTATCGTTGAGGTTAGCAAGAGCTTGGCTGTTTCTTCAAAGGAGCCTAAGCTTCAAGTCCCTGATGAAGTTATTAGCCGCTTAAAATACCTTCTTCTTCAAGGAAACCACATGATCTCTAAGGTTTCGCTCTACACGGAGAAAGTTTTAAGAATAGCGCAGAGATTAAGCTTTGACCTTATTCATGCCCATGATTGGCTTACCTATCCGGCCGGGCTTATGCTAAAAAAGTATTTTAACAAGCCCCTTGTTAGCCATATCCATGCCACAGAGTTTGATAGATCCCTTGGTTTTGGACATCCTATCATTCATGAAATAGAGTATTTAGGCTTAAACTATGCAGATAAGGTGGTCGCTGTTTCGCGTTATACGGCAAACATCATCAAAGAACTTTACTTTGTGCCTGAGGAAAAGGTTCGCGTTGTTTACAATGCTTATTATGCAGAAACTCAGTCTCCGCATAAGATAAAAAAATTCAAAGAACCGGTTGTGCTTTTTCTTGGAAGGCTTACCCCTCAGAAGGGACCTACCATCTTTTTAGAGCTTGCTAAAAAGGTTCTTGAGCGAACAAAAAAGGTTAGGTTTTTGGTTGCTGGGGCAGGGGAGATGGAAAGGGAGCTTATGCTCTGGGCAAGCTCGCTCGGTTATGGGGCTCATATCATGTTTACCGGCTTTCTAAAAAGGGCAGAGGTTGAAAGGGCGCTAAGCCTTGCAGACATTGTTATCATGCCCTCACCCTCCGAACCCTTCGGTATAGTTGCCCTTGAAGCCATGCATTTTGGCTGTGCCTTGATCCTCTCCAAACAATCTGGGGCTTCAGAGATAGTTAAAAGCGCTTATGTGATTGAGTGCTGGGATGTTGATAAAATGGTCGATATCGTCCTTGAACTTATCAACAACCCTAAGCTTTTAAAGGCCAAGCAAGAGGAGGCAAGAAGGGAAGTCCAAACCTTTAGGTGGGAAGACAGGGCAAGGGAAGTTTTAGAGGTTTATCGGGAACTCCTTTCATGAAGGTCTATGTCATCTTTTATTTTCAAGTTCATCAGCCTTTTCGGATCGCACCTTATAGTTTTTTTGATATCGGAACAGGAAAAAGCTACTTCGACGAAGACCTAAACAGGGCAGTTTTTAACAAAGTGTCGGATAGATGCTACCTACCAGCTAACAATCTTTTTAAAGAACTGATCTTAGAAAGCGAGGGACGGTTTAAGATTTCTTTTAGTTTGACTGGGACCTTTATTGAGCAGGCAAAGCTTTATAGACCGGATGTTTACCAGAGCTTTGTTGACCTTTGGAAGACGGGTGGGGTTGAGCTACTTTCCGAGACCTATTATCATTCTCTGGCAAGCATCTTTGACCTTGAGGAGTTTGTGGAACAGGTAGATGAGCATATAAAATTAATGAAGCGTGAGTTTGGACATGAGCCAACGGTTTTTCGCAACACTGAGCTTATCTATTTTGATAAGCTAAGCGATGTTCTTATCAATTTCCCAAACCTTCAGACCATACTTATTGAAGGGGCTGACAGGATCTTGATGGGGGAATCCCCTCTTTATCCTCGTTGGTCAGCAAACCATGCCCATCTTCTACTTTTGAAGCACTACAAGCTTTCAGATGATATTGCTTTTAGGTTTTCAGACCGGTCCTGGCCAGAGTGGCCTTTAACAGTTCCAAAATATGTCCGATGGGTAAATGACCTGACCCTTGCTGAGGGTCAAGGAAGGAACCTTTATCTTGGTCTTTTTATGGATTATGAGACCTTTGGGGAGCATCAATGGGCAGAAAGCGGGATATTTGAATTCATGCGACATTTGATAAGGGCGCTCCTTAAAGAGCCTATGATAGATTTTCTCTTTCCCTCTGAAGCTTTGAAGACTTTAAACTTTACTCCTAAGGCCCTATCTGTGCCCACCCCAACCTCTTGGGCTGACACGGAGCGGGACCTTTCAGCCTGGCTCTCAAACCCCTTGCAATGGAACGCCATGAAGAGCATTTTTGAACTCCTCCGTTTAGCCAAAGAGAAAGGTAGATGGGACTTAGTTCCAACGATAAGAAAGCTTACCACATCTGACCATTTTTATTACATGTGCATAAAATACTTTCAGGATGGTGATGTGCACAAGTATTTCTCTCCCTATCCTTCGCCTGAGGTTGCCTATAAATATTTTTTAAATATAATTGCTGACCTTGAGCAACAGCTTGAAGATTAAACCGGAGGAGTTAGATGGAATTTAAAAAGTTCTTTGTCTTTCCAAAGTTTCCTGAACCCATAGAGAAGCTTGTTACCATCTCTTACAATCTTTGGTTTACTTGGGATTTTGATGCTTTAAACCTTTTCTATCAGATAGATGCTGACCTATTCAGGAAGGTAAAGCATAATCCTATAAAGTTCATTCATCATCTACCCAAAGAAAAGATACAAGAGTTAATTGAAGACAAGCGATTTCTGCTTCAGCTTCAAGACATTTGGGAAAGGTTTGAGGAGTATAAATCTAAAAGGCATCCTTTGATCACTGAACGCGGAATATCAAAGGATGATACGATTGCCTATTTCTGTATGGAGTTTGCCATTCATGAATCCTTGCCCATCTATGCCGGAGGGCTTGGGGTGTTGGCAGGTGATGATTTGATGGGGGCATCAGACCTTGACCTACCCATCGTAGGAGTTGGGCTTCTATACAACAAAGGCTATTTTAAGCAAGTTCTTGATGCTTCAGGGATGCAAAATGAAGAGGATGAACGTTTGGACAAGTTTTTAAACATTATTCGTGAGGTTCGAACCGAGGAAGGCTTACCTCTTATCATAGATTTGCACCTTCATAAAGGCTGGCATTTTAAGGCTAAGGTCTGGAAGGTAGAAATTGGAAAGACTGTGTGCTTACTACTTGACACCGACATCATGGAAAATCCTCCCGAAGTTAGGGGGTTGCTAAATAGACTTTATCCAGCCGAACCAGAAACGAGGCTAAAGCAAGAAATTCTTTTAGGCATGGGTGGTTATTTAGCCTTAAAGCAGATGGGGTTTAAGCCAAAGATATATCATTTGAACGAGGGACATTCTGCCTTTGTTATTCTTTCAAGACTTAAGGACCTTTTAGCTCAAGGCTTAACGCTTGATGAGGCAAGATTGCTTATTAAGGAGACCACGGTCTTTACCACCCATACTCCAGTCATTGCTGGGAACGAGCATTTAGATGTGGAGTTGGTTAAAAAGTATTTAGAGCCTGAAGTAACATCACTTGGGCTTAATGTTGAAGAATTTATAAGGTGCGGATGCATCTTTGGGGATACTAAGTTTTTTTGGCTTCCCGTGTTTGCCATCATGCATGCCAACTATGTCAACGCAGTCTCAAAGCTTCATCAAAGGACCACGAAGAAGATGTGGTCCCCCCTTTTTCAAGATTATTTGCTTGACGAAGTCCCCATCGATTATGTGACAAACGGTGTCCATTGGAGATGGCTTAGCGAGCCTATCTATGAAGTTTTGAGAGACCATTTGGGGGAGGAGTTTAAATACTTAGGTCCAGACGATAAAGATTGGGAGGAAATCTTTAACATCCCAGATGAAGACCTCTGGGATGCCCATAAAAAGAATAAACAAAAATTAGTAAACCTTCTTAATAAAATCCTTGAAGAGGAAGTAGCTAAAAAGGAGCCACTTCGTGGAGGAGAATATGCTCCGGTCAAACGTTTCCCCATGATCATCGGCTGTGCAAGGAGGATCACCGGATACAAAAGAAACACTCTTATAATCTTTGACAAGGAAAGGTTGCTAAACCTTCTTAAAGATACAGATAGGCCTATCATTTTAGCCATGGCTGGGAAAGCTCATCCGAAGGATGTTGAAGGAAAGAAGATGGTCCAAGAGTTCATTCAATTTAGGGATGCTAACAAGCTTTATGACAGGTTCTTCTTCATAGAGAATTATGATCTTCATATTGCGAGATATTTGGTTTGGGGTTCAGATGTCTGGCTAAACACTCCCTACAGACCAATGGAGGCAAGCGGGACCTCTGGCATGAAAGCCTGTTTAAACGGCGTTTTACATCTTAGCGTGTTAGATGGATGGTGGGTTGAAGGTTATAACGGGAAAAATGGCTGGGCTATTCAGCCCAAGGAAGGGCTTCCTCCTTACAACTACTACGAAGCAAACCAGCTTTATTCTCTGATTGAGGGAGAGATCAGAGACCTCTTTTACCATCGGGATGACGAGGGACTCCCGAGGGAATGGATAAAACGCATGAAATATGCTATCTACACAGCCTGCAAGCACTTTAGCATAAACCGAGCCCTACTTGAGTATCTGCAAAAATTCTATGTTCCTTCCCTAAATAATCTTCAAGTTTTATCTAAAAATGAATTTTTCTATCTAAAGGAATTAGCTAAAAAGGCAATACTTCTTAAAGAAAACTGGGCTAAGGTTAACTACGTTAGAGTTTACGACAACATCCTAAGCGAGGAATTGTTTGAAGAAACAACCGTAGAGTTCACTGCTGAGGTGGACTTGGCAAATATACCCCCTGAACTTATAACGGTTGAGCTTGTGTGTATAAGAGGCTTTGAGGAAGAAGTGTCTACTTCTTCAGATGAAAATAGAGAGCTTGAATTTACCGTTTTCCCCTTTGAATTCCTTGGAATGGAAGGAAGCATAGCCAAATACTTTTTTAAATATTTCATAGTTGGACATGGATTGCGAAAGATAGCTATTCGCCTTGTTCCAGCAAACGAGCTAATTAGAAGGAGCTATCCCGAACTGATTAAATGGTATAGATAGGGTAGAAAAATTAAGCTTAAGCCTTATATTATACACACAATGGTTTTTCAATTTGAAATAAGCAGGGATTTTTTTGAAAGCATCCTTATTTGGCTAAGTCTTAAAGGATGGAGGTGAGACATGGAGTTTGACTCAACCTTGCTCATTGCTATTGTTTCTATAGCTATCTTTTTAATCATCTTCTTGTGGTTAGCTATAAATTACGTCAAAACCCTAAGAAGACTAAATCAAAACCTTGAGCTTTTACCCGATGTTATCATGAACCTCAAAACCACCTCTGAGAGGGCTAACGAAACTTTAGAAACCGCTAATGCTTCCATTAAAAACCTAAACTCTTTAGTTGAGGAGTTAAAAATTCTCCCAAAGATTATTGCTGAAGTAGGAGAGTCCTTAAAGGAATTTGAGGTTTTTCTTAAGGGGCAGATAGAACTTTTGAAGGATGATGTGCATTTTACCCTTGAGGATTCTCGAGCAATTCTCTCTGACCTTAAAAAGGCTTCAAGCGAAGTCAAGACCAACATAGAGAAACTGAACAAGGCTATTCATCCTTTAATTAAGAATGTAAAGGAAACAGCAGAAACTGGGAGCCTGATACTTTCGGACCTTAACAGGAGCATTAAGAGGGTGTATGTCGAAGCATCAGCTTTGACGGCTGGTTTAAAGGAACTACTTTCTGGGCTAAAGAAGATTCTTGGTTTTAAGAAAACTTAAAAAGGAGGTGGTAACAATGGCAGAAAACAAGGGGTCTATTTTAGCGGCCTTTTTGGCGGGGTTAGTCGTTGGAGGCGTGGTTGCTCTTCTTTTTGCTCCGGCAAGCGGTGAGGAGGTAAGAAGGCGGCTTAGAGAGGAGGCAGAAGAGAAGGTTGGCAAGGTTAAAGAAGAAGTAGGCGTTATTAAGGAGAAAGTAGAATCTATAAAGGGACCCGCCGAAGAGAAGATTGGCGAAATTAGCTCAAAGGCTAAGGAAATTCTTACCGAAAAGAAAGCTCAACTTTCTGAAACTCTTGAGAAGGCTAAGGAAACCATCAAAGAAAAGAAGGAAGAGCTTGCTGAAAAATTCTTCAAGAAAGAAGAGGAAGAAGCTTAAGTAATAAGCCCTTACCAACCAAACTTTTCCCTGAGGGCGAGGAAAAACCCTCTCCTCGGGTCCCTTACAAGTTTTATTCTTTTTTCTCCTTTTTTAAACTCAACTTTTGCCCCAGAAATTAGAAGGATGTTCGTCTGTCCATCTATAAGAAGATGCACCTCATCATCAGCTGAAGGAATTTCAACCCTAACCTTAAAATTCATGGGAATAACCACCGGTTTTATCTGGATTTTAAAGGAACAGATAGGGGTTATCACAAAGACTTGCGATTGGGGATGTATTATCGGTCCTCCTGCGGAGAGGTTGTAGGCTGTTGACCCTGTGGGTGTAGCAACGAGCAACCCATCCCCAAGGACCTCAAACCACCCCTCTTCTATGCCGTCCTTTTCTATACTTACGACTAACTTTATGGTCCTTCCAGCAGGACCTTTAAGGATTGCACCTTCATTCAAGGAAATGAAGCTTTTATCTTGATAGGAAATATTAAGCACCTCTCTTTCATCAAAATAAAGCTTAGTCCTTTCCCAAGTTTCTAAGATTTCGATTACCGAGCTTAGGGTGAGCTTGGTTAAGAAGCCAAACTTACCAAGATTTACCCCGAGGATAGGAAGGTCAAGCCTGTAGGCATAAGGGGCAGCCCGCAGCAAAGTCCCATCACCACCAAGGACTAAGATGGCAGATGGTGCTTCTCCCTCTTTTTCAAGGTCATCTTCGGAGATGAGCCTTACCTTAGCCTTGGCTAAGGCCTTGCTTAGCTCAGAGGGAATATCTAACCCCTTTTTAGCAAAGTATAGAAATGTAGGCATAAGCTTAATTTTAAAGTAAAATGGGAAACATGAGAAGATTATCTGCCTATTATCCAAAGGTCAAAAGAAAAAAAACCCGGGTTGTTTATGTCGGGCAAGTAGCCATCGGAGGGGAGAACCCCATCCGTGTTCAAAGCATGACCAGCACACCTACTTGGCAGATAAAGGGAACTCTTTCTCAGATAGAGCGCCTCTATCAAGCGGGTTGTGAATTGGTGAGGGTTGCCATTCCCGATGAAAAGTCCGTTTTAGCCCTCAAGGAAATTGTTAAAGAAAGCCCCATCCCAGTGATAGCCGACCTTCACTTTACTGGAACCCTTGGTTTTAAAGCCCTTGAGCAGGGTGTGCAAGGGTTAAGGATAAATCCCGGCACCTTTAAAGACAGGTCAAAGTTTGACGACCTAATTCGAGCTTGTAAAGAGCGTGGGGTCTGCTTTAGGATTGGAATAAACGCCGGAAGCTTAGAGCCTGAAATCTTAGAACGCTTCAAATATCCAAGCCCTTCTGCTATGGTTGAGAGCGCTGTAAGATGGGTAGAATACATCGTGAAAAAACACGACTACTATAACCTTAAAGTTTCTCTTAAATCTTCCAACTGGTGGCATACCGTTAAAGCCTATGAGATGTTTGCCAAAAGGTCGGATTTTCCGCTTCATGTAGGGGTGACCGAGGCTGGGGGGCTAATCCCTGGGACGGTGAAAAATACTTTAGCCTTGAGTTATCTTTTCCTTAAAGGGATAGGGGATACCATAAGGGTATCTTTGACGGCTGACCCGGTGGAGGAGGTCTATGTGGCCTATGAGATATTAAGGAACCTTGGGCTTCGAACTTTATATCCTGAGGTTATCGCCTGTCCAACCTGCGGAAGATGTGAGATAGACCTCATGCCTCTCTACCAGAAGGTTGTGGAATGGGCAAGGAACATTAAGGCCAATCTTAAGCTTGCCGTGATGGGCTGTGTAGTCAACGGTCCAGGTGAAGCCCGATTAGCCGACCTTGGGATAGCAGGAGGAAAGGGGGTTGGTATTATCTTTAGAGAGGGTAAAATCATCAAAAAAGTAAAGGAAGAGGACCTGCTTAAAGCTTTCTTTGAGGAAGTTGAGCGATTTTTACAAGACCATCCTGAAAGGTTTATAACTTAATGATTAGCTTTGAGAAGCTCAAAGAAGAGGTAAAGAAAGCCTACATATCTTTCTGCATCAAACTACCAAATTCGGTAAGAGAACTTTTCAAACAAGCAAGGAATAAGGAGGTAGAGGGGAGCTTAGCCCAAAAGGTCTTTGACATCTTGTGTCAAAACGCTGAAATAGCAGAAAGAGAGAGCCTACCCCTCTGCCAAGACACGGGGATACCTGTCATTCTTGTGCGGATCTCGGAGGGTTTGACCATCCCAACCGGGCTTGAGAGCGCGATAAATGCTGGAATTGCCGAGGCTGTAAAAGAAGGCTACCTTCGAGCTTCTGTAGCCCATCCCTTGACCAGAGAAAACACCGGCACAAACACCCCAGCTGTCATTCATTATGAAATAGTTCCGGGAGAGGAACTTTTTGAGATTTGGGTCATGCCTAAGGGTTGTGGAAGCGAAAACATGAGCCGGCTTGCCATGCTCAAGCCTGCGGATGGCCTAGAGAGGATAAAGAATTTTGTCCTTGAGACGGTTAAGCTTGCTGGTCCAAACCCCTGCCCCCCTCTTATCGTGGGTGTGGGGATTGGTGGAAGCTTTGAACATTGCGCTTTCCTTGCGAAAAAGGCTCTTTTCCGAGAGCTTGGAACCCCAAACCCAGACCCAAAAGTAAAAGCCCTTGAGGAGGAGTTGCTCTCGGAAATAAATAGGCTTGGCATCGGTCCCTTGGGTTTTGGGGGAAAAACTACAGCTTTGGCTGTTCATGTAGAGGTTGCTCAGACTCACATTGCAAGCTTACCCGTTGCGGTTAACTTCCTTTGCCATTCTGTAAGGATAGCAAAGATTAAGTTTTTATGAAAAAAATGCTCGTTCTTCTCGAAGTATTAGGATTTTTTTTAGCTTCCTTTCTTTTGGTTTCCTGTGGTAGGAAGGCGCCTCCTTTACCCATAGAAAAGAGCATCCCTCAAGTTCCGGGTCTCAGCGCCGAGGTTGAAGGTCAAGCTATAAAACTACTCATTGACCTTCCTTCCCAAACAAGCGGTGGAAGCTATCTTACCTCCCTTAAAGCCTTGGTCATCGAAAAGAGAGAGGTCTTCCTTGATGACCCAAAGAAAAAAGAGAAGCAAACAGAGATAAAGCTTAAACCAAGGCTACATTCGGCAGCAACCCTTTTTATCTACACAGACGAAAAGGTGGCACCAAGAAGGCTATACATCTACCGGGTTAAGGCCAAAAAGGATTTTTTGGTTGAAAGTCCCTTTAGCGAGGAGGTTCGGATATACTTTCGCTATCCTCCAAAGGCTCCTGTAAATCTTAAGGTTATAGAGCTATATCCAACATACTATCTCCTACGGTTTGAGCCGGTCTATGAGGACATAAAGAGTCTACCCCTTGAGCTTCCCTTAGAGTTTACTCTTGAGAGGATCCGAGACGGAAAAAGCTCTTACATGGACTTAAAGAACAAAACCGAGCACACCTTTACCAATGAGGGGGAACAAAAGGAGTGTTTTAGAGTTCAGGCAAGGTTTCGCTATTTTACTACGGAAATTAAGGGTCCCTTCTCGAGGGAGCTATGTTTTTAAGCCTTTATCCGATAAAAATATAAAGTAGTCTCTCCGTAAGCTCTTTTATCTTCAAGCTCAAACTGAGCCACTTCTTCTGGGAGGTCCACTCCGCTTTCTTCCTCAACCACGATCAGGGCTTTTGGGTTTAGAATTTCTGAAGGTAGATTTTCTAAGGTCTTTAAGCTTAAGCCTGTTCTGTAGGGTGGGGTAATAAACACAAGGTCGTAGTGAAGAGTTTCCTTCTGCGACCCTTCACCTTTTCTCAGAAAGAAAAACCTTTCTTTTATTTTTTTTAGTCCCTGAGGAAGGGCAATTTGAAGGATCATAGCTTTATCTAAAAGGTTAAAGCGTTCGAGGTTTTTCTTTATTAGTTCTACACTCTTTTTGTTTGAATCTACGAAGAGGACAAATTCAGCTCCTCTTGATAGGGCTTCTACCCCAAGGGCACCGGTGCCGGAAAAAAGGTCAAGCACCCTCAACCCCGAGAGGTCATCCCCTAAGATGTCAAAAAGGGCTTTCCTAATCCTTGTTCTTAGGGGTCGTATCTCAAGGGCTGAAGCAGGTGGACAGTAAAGATTTCTTCCCTTTAAAAATCCCCCAGTAATCTTCAAAAGACGCTTCCCTCACTTGGCTCGGGACGGCGTCTTTCAACAAGATTTATCCAGGTTTGAGGAAGAGTAAAAAGGGCTTTGTTCAAACCAGGATGATAGTATTTACCATAGTAAGCTTGCAAGGGGTTGGTTGGGTCTTTCTTCTCTTTGGCCCCTAAGATAAAAGCTAATTCTTCGCCATAGCAGGGAACATAAACCCGGGCGATATCAAACCATGGGAACACTGAAGATGCTTGTAGGGCAAGCTTTAGGACATGGGGAAAATAGGCAGGAAGGCTTGCCTGTTGAATGAAGACCCCATCAGGTTTCAACGCCCGATGTATCTCTTGATAGAATTCTAAGGAGTAGAGGCTTTTAGCCGGCCCTACTGGGTCAGTGCAGTCAACGATGATAAGGTCAAAGGTCTCGTTATCACTTTCTTTCAAGCCCTGAAGACCATCAACAAAGTTGAGCTCAACCCGTGGGTCAGAGTAGTCCCCCATAAGCTTAAATAAGTACTTCTTGCAAAGGTCAAACACGGTTCGGTCAATTTCAAATTGAAGGGTCTTTTTTACGTCGGGTATCTTTTGGATTTCTCTTAAAACTCCTCCGTCGCCCCCTCCGATGATTAACACAGTCTCAGGAGCCTTTTTAAGAAGGCTTGCTGGGAGATAGGTGATTACCTCGTGATAGATGTATTCGTCCCTTTCTGTAAACTGAACTATCCCGTCTAAGACAAAAAAGTAGCCCCAGGTTTGATTCTTAAATATTTGGACCTTTTGGAGGTTATGCTCTTCAAATACTAATTCAACTTTGTAGGCGTGCCCGAAATCCTGATGAATCTTTTCCCGCCAGAAGAAGTATCCAGTCAAGTTTCCCTCCAGTCGCTGTTAGTAATTCCTCTTGGGACCTCGGCAACGCAGACCTTTTCTGGTTTTAAGGCCATTTGCAGACGGGATAAAATCTCGTAAGCCCTCCCCCGGTCTTCAGCAAGGATATCTATAGCGGAATAACCGTTCTCAGGCCAAGTGTGAATGTAGATATGTGATTTTCCGTCGTTAACCTGCGCCGAAACTCCAAAGGGTTTAAATTGATAACTAATGGCTTTTATGTTTCCATCTTCTGAATGGTTGTTTGTTAAGGCGTGGATAAGGGCAGATTTGACCTTTTCTGCTTCGGCTATCTCGTCAAAGGGTGAGTTCCAAAATTCTACTACTAAATGGAAGCCCCAGATGCATCGTTTCAAAGCACCTTGCTGGGTAGGAATTAGTTCGAACCTTTCCATGGCGCAAACAGTATCCGTTACCCTCATAGCTCACCTCCCCCAGGCAAGGTGCCCGGTTATTTTGAATTTTGGTCATTATACTGCAAACATAAAAAAATCGGGACGGGCGGATTTGAACCGCCGACCCCCCACACCCCAAGCGGGTGCGCTCCCAGGCTGCGCTACGTCCCGATTATCAACCTAACAAATTCATAATAAAAAATTTTTTATGATTTGTCAAGCATTAACATCTTCTTAGCATGAAACTTGCAACTTTCTTTAATCAGTCCAAGCTCAGAAATTACTTCTTTCCTTATGGCATCCCGAAGCTTTGGGTCGTATTGAAACCTTTTGAGCGTGTAAAATTATGGATCTTTTAACAAAATAATTCACGCAAAGAGTTGAGGCAACTCCTCGGAGAGGTTTTTCTGGACATAGACCATATCCTCTTCGGAGCTTGAAACCTCAAACCCAAAAGCTTTGGCTAAACGAAGCATGGCAAGGTTATCCTTTCTGATTTCCATCCAAAGGGTTTTATAGCCGCAAAGGGTTGCCCATTGCAAAAGCTTTGCATTAAGACCTTCCTAAATCCATTGCAGTAGATCCGTAGCGTTTGGCACCCTAAAGTTAAAATCAGGATGGATCAGCAAAAGAGCCTTAACACCTTTTCTTTTGCAGTTTTCCACCTCCTCAACCCAATGTTCAACCACTCCAGCCAGAATGCAAAGGTCTATCTCCTTAGGAACTGCAAGCAAGTTTGGATAGGGTTCTATGCCAAAGAAGCTTTCACCATCAGGTGAGATGGGATAGAAAAAAAACTTCGCTTAAGTCCCTATCCTTAGGATGGTGGACAATGGCTATTCTTTTTGGTTTAAAAAGGGCGTTTAGGTTGTAAATCGACATAGTCTTTTCTCAAAGAGTTAATCTTAACCCGTCGTATGCGGCAACGACTTTAAGGTTTAGCTCAGAACTCAAGTCCTTTGCTACCTTGAAAGGGTTTGCTCGGAGCATGGTCATCCCGAAATGGGTGATAACCGTTAGCTCCGGCCTTAAGCTCGCTAATAATTTTCGCACATCTTGGACCGAGAGATGAAGCACCCCCTCTTTAGGCTCATACCTTACTACATTCACGATTAGATAGTTCACTCCTTGAAATTCCGAAATAAGCTCTTCAAAAAAGGCAGTGTCAACAAGAAAACCAAGGCTTTTTCCATCCTTGAGGTTGAAGATAAAACCATAGGTTTCAGCTGAATGAAGAAGCTTTTTTGTGGTTTTAAAGCTAAACTTAGCGGTTTGATAAGCCTCTTTCTCGGCTAAAAATATCGTTTCAGCTAAAGCCTCTCTAAGGTAGGAGAGAAGGGCTCCTTCATCCCAGGCTTCCTTTGGGATAAAAAGCCTTCCACGGTTTTTAAAGGTGCCCTCGGTTATGGCATCAACGATCACATTAAGGTCTGCTGAGTGGTCAAGATGCTTGTGAGAGACAAGGATGTTTCTAATCTTCTCAACGGGTATCTTATGCTTGGCTAAATGGACGATGGTGCCAGGACCAGGGTCAAGAAGGAGAAATTCTCCATCCTCTTCCAGCACCGTCCCGGCAGAGGCTCTAAGCTGTTTAGCCACTACATACCTTGCTCCAGCCGTCCCAAGAAGATAAACATTCATGTTGCCATAATTTTACCGAAGGAAGCTAATTTAGAAACATTTTTTTAAACTATAAGAAAAACTCCACAAAATAGTTTTCTTAGATGATTGTTTAGATGCTTAAATGTTTTTGGTAATGGGCGAACTGCCGATCGTCCCTACATATCTTTCTTGTTTTATTAATCCCTGTGAAACCTATTGAAAAATGTCCTTTTCTTAATATACGATTCGGTTTATACTAAGGACTTAGCTTTGTAAATTTTTAAATAATACTCAATCTCCCTGTTTTTCCAAGGGGCACCCATTGCAGGAAGGAGACTTGGTTTTACAGTAGGTCTTCCCGCAGGCTACAAGCAAGGCATGAAACTCCTTAAAAAGGTTCAGCTCAGGAGGCAGGTTATTCATGAAAAATTCCTGAAGCTCATCATAAGTAGTCTCTTCAGGGGCTAAAGAGTGTCTATGTAAAATCCTGTAGGTGTAGGCATCAACTACAAAGATTGGATAATCAAAAGCATAGAGAAGGATGGAGTCAACCGTCTCCTTCCCAAGCCCCGAGACTCCTAAAAGCTCATCCCGAACCTTCTTTAAGTCTTTGCCGCGAAGCCTCTCTACTTCACCCTCGTATTTTTCAACGAGAAAGGATATAAAGTTTTTCAAGCGCTTAGCCTTAACATTGTAGTAGCCGCAGGGTCTTATCAGCTCGGCTAAGGTCCTTTGGTCAAGTTGGTAAAGCGCGCTTGGTGAAAGAAGACCCTTGGCTTTAAGGTTTTGGATAGCCCTTTCCACATTTTTCCAGTTTGTGCCTTGAGTAAGGATGGCACCTACGCAGACTTCAAAAGGGGTTTCAGCAGGCCACCAGCCTTGCGGTCCAAAATGCTCAAACAAACGCTCATACATCTCAAGTAGAAGCTTAGAACTCATGACGGAACTTCAAAACCCTTGTTTTTCCATTCTTCTCAAACAGGCGATAGCCAAGGCGAGAAAGCTCATCCCTTATTCTATCTGCTGTCTCATAATCTAACGCTTCCTTTGCTTTATCCCTTCTTTTAGCAAGCTCTAATATCTCCTTATCTAACGCTTCTTCAGGAAAGGCAAGAATTTTATGCACTCTGTTGAATTCTTTAAGAGAGGCAAAAAGAGAAGACTTAAACCCTATGGGTAAGCCTTCTTTTGTAGCCTGATAAACCCTTTTTAAAAGGGTTATAAGCTCTGATATCGCAAGAGGGGAGTTAAGGTCCTCCTTCAGGGCGTTATCCCACTTAGCCTTAAAGCTCTCAAGAGACTGCCAAAGCCCTTCCTTTTGTTCTTCGGATAAGACTTTTTCTTCCGTGATGGCAATCTGTCCTAAATAGGTTTCAAGTTTATCAAGGAGCCTTTTTGCCTGCTCAAGCGCTGAAAAACTAAGGTTTAGCTTACTTCTATAATGGGCTTGAAGAAAAACTAACCTTAGATGCCTTCCCTCGTATCCTTGTTTTTTGATATCTTCGATAGTTACTCGGTTCTCAGAGGAGAGCCTTTTACCCTCAAAGTAAGTTAGCCCCGTTGCCAAGTTATATCTTGCAAGCTCTTTGCCGGTTAAAGCCTTGGCTACTGCACGGGTGTTTTCGATGTGAGGGAAGGTCAGGTCTTCGCCTGAGATGAAGATATCAAAGGTTTCCCCAAGGTATTTTAAGGCCAGGCAAGCGCAATGGATGTGCCAGGTTGGACGAACCCTTCCAAAGGGAGTTTCCACAAAATATCCAGCCTTCATCTCCAGAATATGCACCCTCTTTAGAAGGGCAAAGTCAGCAGGCTCTTCTTTCTCGTACTCCTCAGCATCTATAGGCTCTCTGTCCTTCATCGTCTTTAAGTCAAGCTTTACAAGCTTTCCATACTCTGGAAATCTTGAAACATCAAAATATACGGCTGAAAACTTTTCATAGGCTTTGTTTTTTTGCATTAGCTCCAAAGCAAAGTTTTTCATATCCTCTAAGTGCTCGCTAACCTTTGGACAGAGGTTTGGCTTGTCAATGGCTAAAAACTTAAGGTCCTCAAAGAACTGGGTCTCGATTTCTGAGGTCAAATCTTTGAGGGGGCGGTTTTGGTTTAAGGCCGAAGCTATGGTTTTGTCGTCAAAATCGGTAAAGTTCATAACCCAAAATACTTCATAGCCCTTATGTTCTAAATATCTTTTAAGAAGGTCTGCGGTCAAAAGTCTACGGTAAAGACCCAGGTGAGGTCTGATGTTAAGCGTTGGTCCGCAGGTGTAGAGCTTAAGCTTAGCCTTTTCAAGAGGGATAAAGGGCTCACGCTTTCCGCTGAGGAGGTTCGAGAGGATTAAATCAGCCTTTGCCTCTTTTTCTTCAAAGGACCAAAGAGGGGTAGAAAGATAGCGCTCGCCAGAATCAGGAAATATTACGACGACCAATCCTTCATCTATCTCCTCAGCAAGCTTAAGAGCACCCGCTAAAGCACAGCCTGAGCTCATGCCAACAAAAATCCCTTCCTTCTTGGCAAGCCATCTTGCCATCTCGTAGGCTTCCTCATCAGAAACATTGATGACCCGATCAAGGAGGGTCCGGTCAAAGATACCCGGTGGGAAGGATTCTTTCATGTTCTTAAGTCCTTGAATTTTGTGCCCTGGATTAGGCTCAATGCCAACTACCTTTAAAGGCAAGCCAAAGTCCTTAGCATACCGGGCAATGCCCATTGCCGTCCCTGTTGTGCCAAGACCACAGACTACATACCGAACTTTACCCTCTGTTTGAGCCCAGACCTCTGGGGCAGTTTTTCGGTAGTGGGCTTGCCAGTTTGCTGGGTTGTTAAACTGGTCAGGACAAAAGTATTTATCAGGGTTTTCCCGAACAAGGTCGTAAACAAATTCAATGGCTCCGTCTGTGCCCTTTTTAGCAGGGGTCAAAATTATCTCTGCCCCAAAGGCTTGCATTATTTTCCTTCTCTCAACGGATGCAGACTCAGGCATGGCGATCATGCATTTGTAGCCCTTTACGGCACAAACTAAGGAAAGACCAATGCCCGTGTTTCCGCTTGAAGCTTCTACCACTATTTTATCCTTTGTAAGGATCTCCTTAGCCTCAGCATCCTCTATCATGGAGAGGGCTATGCGGTCTTTAACCGAGCCTCCAGGGTTTACAGATTCAATCTTTCCCCAAATTTGAACCGTAGGCTTGACCTTAAGCTTGGTTAGCCTTACAATAGGAGTGTTTCCAATCCTATGAATAATGTTCTCAAATCGCATAAAGGTTTGCATAAAGATTTCTCCTTTTTAACAATCCTTCTTTGGATTTTGTTACTATTTTACCCTTTTGGAGCCCCTTGCCAAGGCAGTGATGGGGTAATACTTTCGGCAAATTTTAGCACCGAGCGAGCCGTCTACTTTCAGAACAAGGAATATGTTATTAAAGATAAGGACACTCTTGTTGACCTTGCGGTAGCCTTTAAGGTTGGCTATCAACACCTGGTTAGCGCAAACCCTGGGATTGATCCTTGGGTCCCCCCACCTGGACAAAAGATCATCATTCCTTATCAGGTTATTATCCCTCAAGACTTTCTTTACCCCGAGAGGACTTATATCCTAATAAACTTTCCGGAGATGAGGCTTTATTTTTTTGAGGCAAATAAGCTCTATGTTTTTCCCGTTGGTATAGCTGACGAAGGTAAGATAACTCCGGAAGGAACCTACACAGTTGTGAGAAAGCAGGAAAAGCCTACCTGGTATCCTCCCCCTTCAATCTTAGCTGAAGACCCGACCTTGCCAAAGGTTGTCCCACCAGGACCTGATAATCCCCTCGGGGATTATGCCCTCTACTTAGACCGAGGTAACTACCTTATTCACGGGACAAACAAAGAGGAGAGCGTAGGTCGGAGAACAACCCATGGTTGCTTTCGCCTCTACAAAGAACACATAGCTTTTCTTTATCAGAATGTTCCCTTAAAAACTAAGGTTTTCATCGTCTACCAACCCTTTAAGATTGCTATTGAGGGGAAAAAGATATTCCTGCAAGTCTTTCCAGACTTTGAAAAGCGCATACAAAATCCCTTCTATCATGTTTTAAGGAAAATTTCAGCCCTTGCTGAGCTAAGAGGGGAAGACTTTAGGTTAAATCTTCTAATGCTTGAAGAGGCGCTCGAAAGAGCAGACGGTTTAGTATACGAAGTAGGAAGGCTTACTAAGCCCTCCTCGCAAACCTCTTCTTCACGAGAAAAAAGGTAAGGGAAGAAACTTCAACCTCCTCAACAAGCCCTGAGGTCCACAATGTCCGTAGGGCTTCCACATGGAGCTTATGGGAGGAAAGCTCTGCATAAACCTCGGCAACTAATGGTCTGCCAAGGACAAAAAGGTCTCCTACAAGGTCGAGCACTTTATGCCGGACAAACTCATCCTCTGTTCTTAAGCCTTCAGGGTTTAAGACCTCCTTTTCATCAAGGACGATGGCGTTTGTCAAATCTCCACCATTAAGGATCCCTTTTTTCCTTCTTTCTTCAAGAAGGCTTTTGAAGCCAAAGGTCCGGGCAAAGCATACTTCTTTGAGGTAGTTCATTGGCGTAAGGGCAAGGCTAAAAGACTGCTCTCCGATCAAAGGATGAGGAAAGCTTATCTTTGCGGAGATGGTCGTACCTAAGGAGCGGCGGAACCGAATAAAGCCGTTTCCGTTTTGCATCTCAAAATCTTTACGAAGGTAGAACTTTTTCCTTAGCCTTGGAAGTATGGTATAGCCAGCATGTCTCAGAGCCTGGACATAAGGTAAGGCAGAGCCGTCAAAAAGGGGTATCTCTTCTCCATAAACTTTTATGTAAGCAGCATCGATCCCAAGCCCGTGTAAAGCTGAAAGTAGATGCTCGATCAATAAGATGGTGTGCTCTCCGTCTGTTAGGGCAGTTGCCCCGTCAAGCCCGATAACATTTTCTACTTTAAGGGGAATTACAACCTTTGGGCTTAGGTCTGCCCTTTCAAAGAAAATCCCATCCCCCTCATACCTCGGATGGATTTCAACCCTAACATCTTTACCGCTAAAGACTCCAACCCCCTCAAGCACCACCTCTTTCCCTACTGTTCTCATGTATTCCATGCTTTACTCCCTTTTTTGTTCTATCAAAAAGGATAGTCCTTTCCTTTTTAAGCTTATTTTATATACAAAAAATATGCCATACTTAGAGGACCTGCACCTTTATAAATTTTTAATTTTTAAGTATGAAGGAACAAGGGATGCCCATGGGAATCTTAAATTGTCCGTGAATAGTCAGAGAAGTCAATCCAAATCGACCTGTGTTGTTTTTTACCCACCTGTGTCAAAAACTACACAGTGTTAAAATTCGTAGACTTTATCTTTGAGGATGACCTTTTTTATTCTTCCCTTGATCGTTTTGCCAAGGAAGGGGGTGTTTTTGCTTTTACTCTGGATGAAATCTTCAGTAACTAAGTATTCTTCTTCGGGGTCAAAAAGGACAATTTCGGCTTTTTCTCCCTTTCTAAGGCTTGGTGGCTCAATACCTATAACCTTGGCAGGATTAGTGATGAGGAGCTTAAGAAGCTTCAACGGAGAGATAAGTCCTTCCCGCACTAAGCTTGAGCTCAAGGGTAGAAGGAATTCAAGCCCTATCATCCCTGGGCTTGCAAGTTCAAACTCTACATCCTTTTCAAGGGGGCTATGGGGGGCATGGTCGCTTGCTATCACTTCAATCAGCCCCTCTTTGATGGCTTGTTTTATAGCAAGGACATCCTCCTCCGTGCGAAGAGGCGGGTTGACCTTAGCTAAAGTGTTGTAGCCATCGCACTCCCATTCGGTTAGATGAAAGTAGTGGGGGCAGGTTTCAGCGGTGAAGTTTACGCCCTCTTCCTTTGCCCAGCGAAGGAAGGGAAGGTTTTCTTTTACAGAGAGATGGGCTAAGTGAAGTTTGCCCTTTGTTTCTTTGGCTAAAAGGAGGTCTCGAACGACGGCAACGGTTTCCGCAGAAAATGGAACCCCCTTCAAACCAAGCTTTGCTGAAAGCTTACCTAAGTTGACCTGCCCTCCAAAGCTTAAAGTCTGGTCCTCAGGGTGAGAAATTATGGGGAGGTCAAAGGATTTAGCGTAAAGCAAAGCCTTCCTCATCATCTCAGAATCCTGAACCCATTTGCCGTCATCAGAAAGGGCAACCGCTCCCGCAAGCTTTAGTCTTCCAAACTCGGTTAGTTCCTTTCCAGCCTGACCTTTGGTAATGCAAGCTATAGGATAGACAGGAACATATCCCTTTTCTTTAGCCTTGGCTATGATGGCTGAGCAGACCTCAGCAGTATCAACAGGGGGCTTTGTGTTTGGCATGCAAGCAACCCGAAGAACACCTCCGTGAAGGGCAGCTCTGGTTCCGGATTCTATGTCTTCCTTCCACTCCTCTCCGGGCTCCCTTAAGTGAACATGAATATCCACAAGACCAGGCAATACCCAAAGTCCCTGAGCATCGATAATCCTATCAGCAGAGGCTGAAATATTTTCCTCAACGCCTTCTATCTTTCCGTCAACTATGTAGACATCGGCTATTAAATCCAATCCAAGCGTTGGGTCAAGGACCCTTCCGTTCTTTATAAGCAACCTCATAGTTTTAAGCTCCTGTTAAAAGGGTTAGAAGGACAGCCATCCTAACAGCAACTCCGTTTTCTACCTGGTCAAGGATCACTTGAAAAGGATACTTCTCAAGCTCAGGATGAAGCTCAACCCCCCAGTTGATTGGACCAGGATGCATGAGCAAAGCCCCTTCCTTTATTAAATCCAGATGCTTAGGCGCTAAACCAAAGGTAAGATGATACTCATTGTAGCTTGGAATAAGAGGGGTCTCGTGCCTTTCTTTCTGAACTCGAAGAGCAATGACTACATCCGCAGATTCTATTGCTGTAGCAAGATTATAACAAACCCTGAAGGACTTAGATTTTAAGCAAAAGAACTTCTCTTCAGCAGGTGTTGGTAGAAGATGGGCTGGGCCTGAGACATAAACAGTGCTCCCCATCTTTTGAAAGGCTAAAATGTCCGAGTGAGCTACTCGGCTGTGTTTGATGTCTCCGATTATGGCTACTTTTAGGTCAGAGAGGTTGCCAAGCTTTTGCCGAACAGTAAGAAGGTCAAGAAGGGCTTGGGTTGGGTGTTCATGCGTTCCATCCCCAGCGTTGACAACAGGCACAGATAAAATTCTGGCTAAAAAATGGGGTGTTCCAGAAAGATTATGCCTAATCACAATCAGATTGACCCCAAGGGTTTTTAGGTTTTTCACTGTGTCAAGCAAAGTTTCTCCCTTTTCTATGCTACTGCCCTTGGTTTGAAAACTCATCACCTCAGCGGATAAAATCTTGCAAGCCCTTTCAAAGGAAAACTTTGTTCTCGTAGATGGTTCATAGAAAAGAAGTAGGACAAGCTTTCCGCGAAGGGTTGGCACCTTTGGTATGGGGCGATAAAGGATCTCCTTAAGATTGTCTGCAAGGGTTAGGTAGTGTTCTATGTCCTCTTTGCTTAAGCTTTCAATGTCAAGAAGATGCTTCATGTTAAATCCAAAGTTTTTCCTTTATGTGATTTACTATTTCCTCTGGTTCGTCAAGGATTTTAAATATTTCAAGGTCCTGCGGGGAAATTTTGTTTTCTGGAATGAGGGTTTTAGTAAACCAGCTGACCAAAGGTTTCCAGAATTGTTTATCCACAAGAACTATGGGCACAGGACGGATTTTTCTTGTCTGAACGAGGGTTAAGATTTCAAACATCTCATCCATGGTGCCAAAGCCACCGGGGAAAAACACAAAGGCAACAGAGTATTTAGCCAGCATTACCTTCCTCACGAAAAAGTAGCGAAATTCAAGCTTGATGTTGGCGTAGGGGTTTGGTTCTTGTTCCATAGGGAGGTGGATGTTTAGCCCGACGGAGTAGCCTCCAGCATTACTTGCCCCTTTGTTTGCTGCTTCCATTATTCCCTGTCCACCCCCGGTAATTACAGAAAAACCTGCTCTAACAAGAAGTTCCGCAAGTTTTTCAGCCTTTTGATAATCAGGGTCATCTGGTTTTGTGCGAGCGGAACCAAAGATGGTTACTCCGGGATACACTCTCGGTAGAACTTCAAAACCTTCTACAAACTCGGCAAGAATTCTAAAGAGTCGCCAAGACTCCTTAGCCTGAAGCCCTTCAAGGACGTATTGCTTTTCTTCTGAAAGTCTACTCTTTAAATCTTCAGCCATGGGGCAAAGATGATTTTTTCTAAATTCTAACGGTTAGTTAAAAAACGGTCAAGAAGAAAATAGGGACCCTCGCGAAGCCCTAAGCTCACCCACAAACGACCCCCTGTCGGAAATTTCCGGGAATTCTACCAAACGACAATAATAAACCCTATCGTGCTCTCCCAATCTTGCTATCTTGACCTTCACTATCAAGAAATTTTTTCATGCAGGTCTCGCGGATTAGTTTCAGGAAGGAAAAGGAAGGAAAGAAGCAAGGCAAAGGCAGAAACAGCGGATAAGTAGATACCTGGGAAAGTTAGGAGGTTTAGCTTTTCCACAAAATAGGTGCAAACTATGGGAATTGTGCCGCCAAACACGGCAACGGAAGTATTATATAAGACTGAGAAGGAGGTTCCGCGGACCTTTACCGGAAAAAGCTCGGCTAAAGTTGCAGGCAAAATACTCATAAAAAGGGAAGAGATAAAGGCAAAGGCAAGATGAGCTAAAAGAATGTTTTTAAAATCTCCCGAGAGCATAAAGTTAACCAAAAAAGTTGATGAAAGGGCATAAAGAGAAAGAGAAATCAAGAAAAAGGGTCTTCTTCCGTGTTTGTCCGAAAGGTAAGCAACGAAGGGGATAAGCAGGTCAAGTAGAAGCATGGCTATGGTGTTTATGAGAAAGGACTTGTCCGAAGGAAGCTCTAAAACACGGTTGTAATAGGTTGATAGATACACAAAGAGGGTAAAAAAGGCTACACCTTGAACGGCAGACAAAGAAAGGGTTAAGATTAGCTCTTTTTTATGGTGCTTTATGGCATAGACAAGGGGAAAACCTTTGGCTGGTGAGAGGGCTTCTTTGACAAAGGAAGGTGTTTCGTAGGTGCGTTTTCTCACTAAAACACCAAGGTAGGCTAAGACTAAGGTAGGGAGGTAGATTAACCTCCAAGCGTAGCTTAAGAGTTCCTCTTCAGAGAAGACATGATGAAAGGCCGTTGCGGTAAGGGAGCCAAAAAGGATTCCAAGAATGGCTCCGAAAAGGTTTATGCTTGCGTAAAAAGCTCTTCTCTTGGGATGGCTATGCTCAAGCAAAAAGGTAACTGAGGTTGTGTACTCACCCCCCGCAGAAAGCCCTTGAAAGATCCGAAGAATTCCAAGGATGATGCAAGATAAAACCCCAATAGAGTGATAGGTTGGGAGAACCATAATAAGAAGGGAAGGAATAGCCATAAGATAGATGGATAGAACAAGGGCGGGTTTTCTTCCTTTTTTGTCTGCAACATAGCCTATAAGCAAAGCCCCGAAGGGTCTTGCTAAAAAGCCAACAGCAAAGGTTAAGAAGCTAAGGATTAGAGATACAACTGGGTCATGGCTTGGGAAAAAAAGCTTAGCAAAGACCTGAGCAAAGTAGCCGTAGACAACAAAGTCATACCATTCTATAACATTCCCGACAAGACCGGTAGAAATCAGGATGGAACGGGATGACTTCATCAAAGGATAAACTTAGCTAACTCTTCCTGCGAGATTACCTCTCCAAGCTTTTCTCTTACATATTCTGGGGTTATGACAACCTTCGTTGGAGTGATGTCAGGTGCATTAAAGGAAACTTCTTCAAGAAGCTTCTCAAGAACAGTGTAGAGCCTTCTTGCCCCTATGTTTTCAAGCCTCTGGTTTAGGTCGTAAGCCATCTGAGCAATCTCTTCAATTGCTTCCCTTGTAAACTCAAGCTCAACCCCTTCAACTTTAAGGAGTGCTTGATACTGTTTGATCATAGCGTTTTCTGGCTCGGTGAGTATTCGGACGAAGTCCTTTTTGCTTAAAGGTGAGAGCTCAACCCTTATGGGAAATCTTCCCTGAAGCTCAGGGATAAGGTCTGAAGGCTTGGAGATATGAAAGGCTCCGCTTGCGATAAAAAGGATGTAATCTGTGCGGACCATGCCGTAACGGGTGTTAACCGTGGTCCCTTCCACGATCGGAAGGAGGTCCCTTTGCACGCCCTCCCGGGACACATCAGGACCGTAACCTTCGTCTCGGCTTGCGATCTTGTCTATCTCATCGATGAAGACTATTCCGCTTGTCTCGGTGAGCTGGATAGCTTCCCGAACCACCCGATCCATGTCGATGAGCTTGCTTGCCTCTTCTTTAGTAAGAATTTCCAAAGCCTCTGCCACCTTGACCTTGCGTTTTTTTCCTCTTAAAGGCAAAAAGGCTGAGAACATCTCCTTTAATTGCATCTCAAGCTCTTCAAGACCGCTTGCCGCTAAGATTTCGATGGTAGGTTGAGGAGGCTTAAGCTCAACCTCAAGCTCGACGACCCTGTCGTTTAGGGCACCGCTTCTCAACATCTTCAGCATCTTTTCCTTGGTCAGAGGGTCGTATTCTACTCTCGTTGAAGTCTTGGGCAAAAGCAAGTCTACAAGCCTTTCTTCTGCGTTTTCGCGAGCCTTAGCTAAGACCTTTTTTTCTTCTTCAGCTCTAACCATCTGCACAGCAACATGCACAAGGTCCCTAAGGATCGATTCTACATCTCTTCCAACATAGCCAACCTCGGTAAACTTGGTAGCTTCAACCTTGATAAAAGGGGAATTGGTTAGCTTAGCAAGCCTTCTTGCGATTTCAGTCTTTCCAACTCCTGTGGGACCGATCATCAGGATGTTTTTAGGATAAATTTCTTCCTTAATGGGACCCTCGATCTGCATCCTCCTCCAGCGGTTTCGCATGGCGATGGCTACAGCCCGTTTAGCTTGGGCTTGCCCGACTATGTATCTATCAAGCTCAGCTACGATCTCTCTTGGAGTAAGCTCTCTCTCTTTCTTCATAGCTCCTCTATCACAATCTCGTTATTGGTGTAAATGCAGACCTCTGCGGCGATCCTTAAGGATGTCTCTACGATTTCTCTTGCAGAAAGGTCAGTGAAGCGAAGCAAAGCCTTAGCTGCTGAAAGAGCCATAGGGGCACCGGAGCCGATGGCGATAACCTCTTCGTCTGGTTCAACCACATCTCCGGCTCCAGAAATAAGGAGCATATGCTCTTTGTCGCAGGCTATGAGGAAGGCTTCAAGGCGCCTTAAGATTTTGTCCGTTCTCCAGTCCTTTGAAAGTTCCACAGCAGCTCGAAGGAGTTGACCGCTATAGGCTTCAAGCTTTTTTTCAAGCCTTTCAAAAAGGGTAAGAGCGTCCGCCGTTGCCCCAGCAAAACCAACGAGGACTTGACCTTTGTAAAGCTTTCTGACCTTTCTTGCCCGGTGCTTAAGAATGGTGTTCCCAAAGGTGACCTGCCCGTCCCCACCGATGGTAACCTTGCCGTCTCGTCTAACCGCAATGACCGTTGTTCCCAAAAATTTTAAAGAACTATCCATCGCTTCTCCTCCGTAGGCTTTTATTTTAATCATACTTCATAGAATTACAAACTCTAAGCAAAAGGCATACATTTTGGTCCCTTATCTTATCCGGAAGAAAGAAAGAGGATCTTTTGACGCAAAAACAGGCTTCACCTCGAGCTATGAGGCGAGGTTGTCCCTCGCTTCTGTCTCAAAGGATAGGGCTCTTTTTGGAGAGCCCTCTTAAGCGTTATTGACAATCCTTTGATGTATCTTATTTTTTAAAAAGATAAAAACAGATTATGGGGGTGGTTTTATGCTTTATCTCTTACAAAAAGAGAAAAGAAAGCGTGGGTTTACGCTTATGGAGATACTCATTGTCGTTGCCATCATCGGTTTACTTGCGGCGCTTGTTATGCCAAACATCCTTGGAAGATATGAAAAATCAAAGGAAGAGATAGCTAAAGCTCAGCTTGAGATGATATCTACCGCCATTGAAGCCTTCCGGCTTGATACTGGGAGGTATCCAAATTCTTTAGATGAACTCATAAACTGTCAGGATCCTAAGTGCAGAGCTCCTTATTTGGCAAAAAAAGAGATCCCAAAAGACCCTTGGGGCAGAGACTATGTCTACAAATACCCTGGTGAACATGGACCCTATGATCTATACTCCCTCGGTCCTGATGGACAGCTTAACGAAAAGGCTATAACCAACTGGTCTAAATGAGCTTCGAAGAGTTTTTAAAGGAAAAATTTCGTCTGAAGGATGAGGACCTTAATAAGGCTCTCCTTCTTCAGCGGGAGTCCTCACTTCCTCTTCCTCAGATTTTGGTTAGCTTGGGATTGGTTTCAGAAGAACAACTCATCAGAGCCTTAGCTCAGTATTTAAACTTGTCCGTCCTTGAAGAAACGCTACCGCCCGATGAAGAGCTGTTTAGAGATGGTTTTTTAGACGGGGTCAATCTAAACTTTCTCATTGAGAGAAAATGCCTACCTTTCAAGGTTGATAAAACAAAAAAGGTTTTGTTTGTCGCAACCTCAAATCCTTACAACTATGAAGCCTTTAATTATCTTACCAACCTAACAGGTTTTCGTATTGAGCCCCTTCTTGCTTCAGAAGAAAGACTTAAAGCTTTAGCAAGGTATTTTAGCCTCCAAGAAGTTCCTGAAATAAAGTCTCTTGAGGTTGATGAGGATGTAGAGCGGTTAACTGAGCTTGCTTTTGAGGCTCCGGTTATTAAATATTTAAATAATTTATTAACCAAAGCGGTTGAGCTCCGAGCCACGGACATCCACATAGAAACCTTTAAAAACAAAGCACGGGTCAGGTTTCGCATAGATGGCATTCTTCATGATATGGAAGTGTTAGACTTAAACTTTGCCCGGGCTGTGGTTTCTCGTATCAAGCTTCTTTCTGGGCTTAACATAGCGGAAAGACGGGTCCCTCAGGATGGAAAATTTACCACCAGGGTCTCTTCAGTTATCCTTGACCTTAGGGTTTCTACTATACCGATGGTTCATGGAGAAGGGGTTGTTTTAAGGCTACTCTACAGGGAAAGTCTAACTTTTGATATCAGGACTTTGGGCTTAGAAAAAGACCACTATGAGTTAGCCTTGAGGCTTATTTCCTACCCTTACGGCATCCTTATGGTTACAGGACCGACAGGTTCAGGTAAGACCACGACCCTTTATTCTATGCTGACCTATCTAAACAGTGATGAAAGAAAGATCATCACCATTGAGGACCCGGTTGAGTATCAGCTTGAGGGGATAAATCAAATCCAAGTAAAAACAGAGGTAGGGCTTACCTTTGCGAGCGCCCTTCGGGCTATCCTAAGGCATGACCCGGATATTATCATGGTGGGAGAGATACGCGATAGGGAAACGGCAGAGATCTCCATCCATTCAGCCCTAACCGGTCATTTGGTTCTAAGCACCCTTCACACCAACGATGCCCCAAGCGCTCTGTTTAGGCTCATAGAGATGGGCATTGAAGCCTACCTTATAAACGCCTCCATGGTCGGGGTAATAGCCCAGAGAATTATCAGGAAAAATTGTCCTTATTGCAGTGAAGAGGTGAAATTAGAGAAAGAAGTTTGGGATGAATACGAATTTGACGACATACTGGGAAAATGGGGGTATCTAATAGGCGAGCCTAAGATTGTTAAAGGTAGAGGGTGTGAGAAATGTGCTAACACTGGATACCGAGGACGGATCGCCATCTTTGAAGTCTTTGAATACGACGATGAGCTAAAGGAAGCTTTCCTCAAGCTAAAATCTCTTGAAGCCTTTAGAAAATACCTAAAACAGCATAGAGACTTTAGGACCTTGAGAGAGGATGGATTTATCAAGGTTTTAAAAGGCATAACCACTATCTCAGAAATCCTTAGAGTATGTTGAAGGAATTTGAATGCACCTACATAGATACCCATGGGGTTGAGCGGACAACCTTCATCTTAGCTGGAAATCAAAGGGAAGCGGTTCAACGGCTTAAAGAACAGGGTTTTATAGTCACCGAGGTCAAGGAAAGAGTAAAAAAAGAGTTTTCTTTTTCTTTATTTTTAGGGATTAATCAGCAAGACCTTTACAACATTGCTAATCAGCTAAGCATCCTCCTTCGGTCTGGAATGAAGATCGACCAGGCTCTAAATCTTTTGACCTCAACCACCAAAAAGCCTAAACTCAAAGAAATACTATCTGCCATAAATCAAGAGATAAAGGCTGGGCAAGGCGTGGCTTCGGCCTTTGAAAAGAATAAGCTATTTCCCTCCGTCTGCGTAAGCATGATCCATGTTGGAGAAACAGTTGGCAATTTAGTTACAGCTTTCGATAATGTGGCTCAGTATTTAAAGTTTCAGATAGAGTTAAAACGAGAAATCATCAACGCCCTTATCTATCCCTTCTTTTTAGTCCTTGCAAGCTTTTTTACTCTGATCTTCATGTTTAACTTTATCATCCCGAGGTTTTTGGCCATCTTTCAAACGACTGGTTCTATTCCCATTACAGCCAAATTTGTGTTTACCCTGTCTAAAGTCTTCAATGCCAAGGTTTTTATCCTGCTTTTTATTGTGGGGCTTTTATCTTATTTATTAAACCGTTCCAGAATGGTCAATTTTAGCCCAGAGAGAATATCTTGGTTTTTAACCCGCCTACCCTTTGTCCAGACGCTCTTTTTTAACTTGGAGCTTTCCAGGTTTTGCTATTCCATGTATTCTATGCTTAAAGGTGGTGTAGAATTTATCAAAGCGGTTGAGCTTTCGGCGAACATAATTCAAGATAAAGCTCTAAGAGATACCTTCTTAACCAGCATAAGGGAGATTAAAAAAGGAAAACGAATAGCGGAGGTCTATTCTCAGATGCCCATCCTGCCTGATATCTTCGTCAATCTTGTGGTAGTGGGGGACGAGAGCGGAAACCTTGCTGACATCTTTCTTGAGCTTTATCAAGTCTTCAATGATAACTTTAAAACAGCTATTAAGCGTTTCCTCACACTCCTTGAGCCAGCTATCATTGTTTTTATGGGGCTTATCGTAGGGTTTATCATCGTGTCCCTAATTTTTACGGTCATGAATGTAGGGGCGATAAAATTTTAGGGGACCGAGCAAACATGTACGCTCAAGAAAACTCCCTTCTTGTCATCCCGTGGAGCGAAAGTGCTGAGGGACCCCTCGCTGACGCTCGGGGCGACAGCACTTTTCTGTCGTTTCGAGCGAAGCGAGAAATCTCCCCATCCTGTCATGCCGAGCGTAGCGAGGCATCTCCTCTTGGGTCATGGGATAAGGTGGGAGCTTAGAACAACCAAAAATAGGTAGATTTGGCACAGCAAAAATGGCGTTCATAAAAAGAACAAAAAGAATGCGCGAGCAGAATTAAATGCGGCTTAAGGATACAAAAAGAAAACATGGCTTCACTTTGATAGAAATTTTAGTGGCTGTGGCTATTTTGGGTATCTTGTTTTCTGTAACACTGCCTGTTTCTTATGAACTTTTTCAGAGCTACAAGAATTCCTTGAAAGCTCAGGAAGTTTTGCTCTATCTCGCTTCGTTAAAAAGGGAATGCTTTCTTTACAGCGAGGAGAAGGATATTTCCACAGCTAACGGGGCTTTGGTGGTGAACGGAGAAGAAAAAAGGTTCCCGGATGTTTACATAGAGGTAAAAGAACCTATTAAGCTTTTTAAAAACGGGACCTCTAACGGCGGGGAGGTTGAGCTTAAAATAGGAAAAGAGAAGTATAAAATTACAGTTAAAGCCCCCTTCGCTGAGCTCTCCTTAGAAAGGATAAAACCTTCCGGGGAAGGCGTATAGTGAAAAGGTTTAAGAGAGGCTCTATTACTGTTGATATTCTTATTGCGGGCGTTGTGCTCACCGCTGGCATTGCGGCAAGCATGTATCTTTTTAGGCTTGGGTTTAATTATCTCGAAAAGGCAAACACCGCCCAACTCATAGCCACTAAAGTTTCTCAGACGCCAGCCCTTCTTAGAACCTTAGACTTTTCTCAGGAAGAAGGCATTGAAGACCTTGGGGACGGAGTAACGCTCAAGTGGTCAGCAAAGCTCATCGCTAAATCAAGACCAGAAAGAGTTGGCGAGACCAAGATGTTAGCGATGCATGAGCTTTATCTCTACGAGGTCACCTTAAATTATCGCTACAAAGATACGGTTCGTTCTTATAAAGTAAACATCTTCAGGAGCAAAGCCCTTGCCTCTCCGGAAGAGCTTGGCTTCTAAGGGCTACACCCTGATTGAAGTAGTGGTCGCTCTGGCTATATTTTCTTCCATGCTCCTTCTTGGAAGCTTAGCCTTAAATCAAACCCTAAGGGAATATAAAGCCCTTGCTGATAAAGGGTTTGCCTTTTGGAATTACGCTAAGGTCGTTTGGCTTGACAAAAGCGTTGCTTCGATGACAGATTATTTTGTAAAGACAAGGGAGCACCGCTGGTTCCCCTATTTTAAGGGGGACGGAAATGGCTTTTCGTATGTTTCTTTAGCTCCCTTTGCGAGCGATGCCCCAGTTGTGGTTTGGGTAGTAAAAGAAAAAAAGGAAGGGGGAATGTTTGCCCTTGTTTACTATGAGCTTCCTGTTATGACTAAAAAGTATCAGGATCTTGAAGACGATGTGGTTTTTAACAACTACAAAAAAGGAAATTCCTTTGTTGTATTTTCTGACCTTGAAGAAATATCCTTTCAGTATTACGGATTTAACATCCTTAAAAGAAAATATGAATGGTTTAACGAGTTTGACGGAAGATTGAAAAAGGTCCTGCCTTCCGCTATACTGATAACCTACAAAGACAAAGAGGGAGAAAAAAAACTATTTTTAAAAGTAAACACCAATTCAATGACCAAGCTCATCTATGAGGAAATATATCCAAATGTCAACCCCTAATCGAGGTTCAGCAACCTTTCTCATGGTGCTTTTGGTGATGGTGATTCTTACAGTATCCATCGGTTTTAATTGGCTGGTTAAGGAATACATCAAAACAGCCATGGCTTTTGAGGATAAGGCTACAGCCATGCTCAAAGCCCGTTCAGCTTACGACACCCTGCTCTATCTTATGCTCAACGGGAATTTTGGAGCAAGAGAACTGCTTTTACCTCAAGTTGAAGGACTTCCTGCATTAACCACCATCCCTCTAAACGGAACTGAGGTAAACTTATCTGACGATATCACGGTTGAGGTTCAAGACTCTAACGGAATGCTTTCTTTAACCACCATCAACACCTTAGCCTTGAGGCGGCTTTTGACCTACTTTGGGGCTGACCAAAAGGAAGTTGACATCTTCATAGACTCCCTGCTTGATTGGATTGACCCAGACGACTTAACCCGAATTAACGGTGCCGAAAAAGATTGGTATTCTTCCCAAGGTCTAAAGTATGCACCAAGAAATTATCCCCTTCAATACAAGGAGGAAATAAAGCTCATAAGGGGGATGAAGCCCGAACTTTATGAAAAAATAGAACCTTATCTTACTCTGCTTCCTCAAACTGGCTTTAATCCAAACACCGCCAAAGACCCAGTGTTGATAGCTTATCTTGACATTGACAACGACACTTTAAAGGTGCTAAAGGAATACCTGCAGACAAAACCCGTATACTCTGATGCCGAGCTATACTCCCTCACCGGGAGGAGGATCGTGACGGATGAGGGGGTGTATTTTTTTCCTTCTCGCTATGTTGAGTTGAAAATAAAAGTAGGAAAGCCTAAACCCTTTTACACCATAAAAGCTGGGCTTTATCTTCAGGAGAACCTCAACACCCCATACACTGCCCTTTACTGGAAGGAAGAATAATGCTTGTCTGTTATCTTACCAAGGATGAGGCAAAGTTCTACCAGATTAAAGGGGATAAAATTTCAGAAATCTCCCCGGGTGCTTTCAAGCTTACTAAATATCTTCAGAAAAGGGTCCTTGTCATCTCAAGAGAGCTCCTTTTTTACACAAGAAGAAGCTATCCCCCTATACCGCTAAAGAAGCTTAAAGATGCCTTGAAGGTTGAGGTCCAGGATTTTTTCCCCCTTCCCAAGGCAAGCTATACCTTTAAAATTTTTGAGGCTACGGAAAAGTTTACCCTCGTTGACCTCTGGGCTTGGTCAAAGGATGAGGAAGAAAGGGTTGAGAAGATATTTCCCTTTCAGTATGTAATACCTGAAGACTTGCTTTTGGTAGAGGAGGATACTGCTTTAAAGATATACAAACAAAGGAACATCTATCATCTTATCGCTTATGTTAAAGGAAAATTTTTAGGCAGTCTATCCGTTGCCGATCTTACCCAGAAGGATGTTGAACTCTTCTTAACCGGGCTCATGCCTTATTCTCGGGAGATAAAAAAAATCCTCATCTATGGCGATATGCTAAAAGACTTTAGCCAAGATAAGACCATCCTTAGATATTCTGAAAGACTATATCCAGTTTCCCTTGAAGGGCTATCAAAAATAAACCTCAAAGAGTTTAAAGTAAGAAGGGTGCTACCCCTAAAAATAGCCCCGCTCCTTCGCCTTCCTATATATCTACTTCTTGGCTATGGGGTCTACCTTTATGCCACCTTGCAAAATTACGAAAAGGCTATCAAGGAGCTAAAGACAAAAATTTCCAAGCTTGACCGGGAATTAGCCTACTTTGAAAATAGGACTGCGCCTTCCAAGGACTACTCAGCCTTAATCTCCGCTTTAAACAACAAAACCTCGCAGGTCGTATCAGGGCTTACAGTTCTTAATGAGCTTGCCAAGACTTTACCCATCGGATGCACGGTTAACAGGTTAGTTTTGAACGAAAAAAGGCTCGAGTTAGCTTTAACCTTTGAAGACCCAGTGGAAGTAATTGAGATCCTCGAAAGGTCAAACATGGTAAAATCAGTAAAGCTTGAAGGACCTCCCATAAAAAAGACAGGAGCAAAGCTATACGACTTTCGCTTAACCATCGAGCTTAAGCCCTATGATTAAACGCGAAGAATTAAGAAAATTTGGTTTGTATATTATAATAGCCCTTGCTTTGGTTAATTTTCTCGTTAAACCTTTGCAGACAAGGCTCAAAGAAGCAAAGAGCATGCTTAACCAACTCAAGCAAACCTACTTTATGAAAAGGGAACTTTACGAAAGAAGGCTTTCCCAGATTAAAGCCAAGGAGAGAGAAGAGAAAAAGCTTGAAACAAAAGACCTTTCCCTGCTTTGCCCGCAAGATTGGACCTACAACGCTATAAGAAGCAAGCTCCTAAAATGGCTTTTAGCCAAGGCTGAAGAAAAGAACTTAGCGGTCCTAAACTTTGAGCTCCTTGATGTGAAGAAGGGTCCTGAAGTTTCAGAAATTCCCATAGTCCTCCGTCTAAGGGGGGAGGTTAAGCCTTTTCTTGAATTTTTAAAGACTGTGGAAACAGCTGAAAAACTTATAATAATAAGGAACCTTGAGGTTACGCGCTCAAGACCGGATTTTACCATAAACTTAACCCTTTCAGTCTTCCGAAGGGAAATGTAGATGAAAGCCCAAATTCCAAGTCTAAAGGGTTTTATTTTGGACATAGTAGTTTTGATTTTAGCTTGCTACTTGGGGTTTATGCTTTCTAAAGAACCCAACATGAATTTAACCCCAAAAAAGAGCCTCGCGAGCTTAAACGCCACTCAGGTTAGTCCAAACTCAACCTCAAATGCTGCAAACGAGACCATGGCAAGCCTCATCAAAAGACCCAAGGTTGAGGATAAAGAGATCATGGAAAGAAATCTTTTCACCGTTGACGGAAAGTATGGTGGACAATTTGACCCACCTCCTGAGAATGCTTATACTTTGTTAGCCATCATGATGGTAGGTAAAGAAAAAAAGGCTTTGATGAGAGATTTTTTAGGACAGCAATTTTTTGCCAAGGAAAAGGAAATCTTGATGGATGGGTTTAGGGTTGTTAAGATAATGGACAACTCAGTTATTCTCAAAAGGGGGAACCAGACAAAGGAGTTGTTCATTCTTACACCTAAGAAAGGACCAAACAAATGAAATTTCTCCGGTCGATTTTAGCCATCTTACTGGTGTTGCTCTTAACCTCAATTTGTTATCCTTCAGCAAGCGAGAACCTAAACGCCACCACTGCAGGGGGCACAACCTACGAAGAAATTCTTCTTCCTAAATTCGAAAGAAAAAAGCCACCAAAGCCCCTTCCCCCTCCACAGCCGGAAGAGGAGGAAAAAAAGCCTCCTATCAATGTTAAGTCCTTAGTCCATACCAAAGAGCCTGTATTGGTCAATGCCGAAAACATGCCCCTTTCAGACTTTGTTATCTATGTCATCGGGGAAACCCTCAAGGTCCCTTTCCTAATGGATGAAGAGGTTATGAAAACCAAAACCCCGATTACTCTTAAGATGAAAGAAAAGATGCCACCTGACAAGCTTCTTGAGTCCGTGCTTTCTATGATAGAGAGATACGGAATTTCAGCCGAAGATAAAGCTGGGACCTTGCATCTCTACAAACCAAAGCCCAAACCAAAGCCCCCTCAACCTAAACCGCTTGAACTTAGGATTGGAGATGAGCCTCCGGAATCCTTTGCCGAGATCCTCTTCATCTATCCTTTTAAGTATCTTAGGGCGGGAGAATTGGAATTCTTAGTGAGAGAGTTTCATAAGAATGTCAACCTCCGGGTTTATCACAGAGAGAATGCCCTTATCCTCCAAGGTCCATCTTCTAACATTCGGGAAGCTGTTGATTTCATTAAAATGTTTGATGTGCCCTATCTTCAAAACAAAAAAATCATCCTTCTTAAGCTAACTTATTGGCAAACAGAGGATTTCGTTAAGCAGATAACCTCAATCCTTGAAGCCTTAAAATTCCCTGTTGCTAAGTCTCCTGCCGACCCGGGTGCTTATTTTCTCCCTATTAAGTATTTGAACAGCGTCCTTGTTTTGGCACCGGATGAGGCTTCCCTCAATCAAGTAATTGAGTGGACAAAAAGGCTTGACACCGCGGAGTCCGCTGGTTCTGAAGAAAAGGCTTACATCTACACGCCTAATTATTCAAGAGCCTCAGATTTGCTGGAATCTCTACGGAAACTTTTCGTGGGAGGAGATGTTAAGCAACCACAGCCTCCTGCTCCTACCCAACCTGGTAAGCCTCAAACTCCGTCAGGTCCTCAATCCTTTAGCGTTACAGGGTTAAAAATGTCGGCTGACGATAAAAGAAACATCCTTCTCATCATGACAACGCCAGCTCAGTATAAACAGATACTCTCCTACCTTGAAAGGCTTGATGTCCCCCCTAAACAGGTCTTGATCGAGGCTATGGTGGCCGAGCTTACCCTAAACGATGACCTCAAATACGGGCTTGAGTGGTTCATCAATAACCGTATGAGCGAGGGCAACTATACGCTTGGAGCCCTATTCGGGGTTCCCACCGCCCCCGGATTGACCTATACCTTCCTTGCCGATACCGGAAGGCTAAGGGTGGTCATCAATGCCTTAGCCACGAAAGACCTGGTTAACATCCTTTCTACCCCAAGGCTTTTGGTTTTAGACAATGAGGAGGCAACCATTCAGGTAGGAACGGATGTTCCTGTAATTACAGGTCAGGTCACCTCTGCTGAAGCTGCAGGGGCAAGGACAGGTGTTGTGCAAACTATCCAGTACCGCTCAACCGGCGTAATCTTGAGGGTAAAGCCAACGGTGAACACTGAGGGCTTACTGACCCTAAGCATTACCCAAGAGGTGTCAGAAATGGGCTCAAACCCACCAGGTGTTTCGTCGCCAGCCATCTTAGTTAGAAAGATAAACACGAATGTGGTTGCATCCTCAGGGCAAAGCATAGTCCTTGGTGGACTGATGTCAGAAAACCAAAGCTCATCTGAAAGTAAGGTCCCGATCCTTGGAGATGTTCCGTTAGTCGGCAACCTTTTTAAGAGCAAGTCCAAAGGAAGAAGGAAAACAGAACTTATAGTCATCCTTACCCCCAAAATAATTTCTACCGTAGACGAAGCCACGAAAATAACCGAAGATTTCAAGAAGGAACTAAAATGGTTTAAAAAACAGTAACGCCAAGGAAGATTGCTCCTCTATTTCTACGCGGTTAACTCCTTAAATAGGCTGAAACAACCTCCTTAGCTTCTCCGTCCATCTTGATGCCTCCGTTCTCTAACCAGATGGCTCGGTCACAAACTTTTACGATGCTATCGAGCGAATGGCTTACAAGGACTATCGTTATTCCCTTTTCCTTAAACTCTAAGATTTTCTGAAAGCTCTTTTTCTGAAAGTCAACATCACCCACAGCAAGGATCTCATCTATTAACAGGATTTCGGGGTCAAGATGGGCTATCACAGAAAAAGCAAGCCTTGCTACCATGCCCGAAGAGTATGTCCTTATTGGCTGGTCGATAAAGTCCTTCAAACCCGAGAAATCGACTATGAAGTCTAACTTGGCCTTAACTTCAGCCTTGGTCATGCCAAGGAGGACCCCGTTGAGTATGATATTTTCCCTGCCAGTTAAATCTGGATGAAAGCCAGCTCCAAGCTCCAAAAGCGGAGAAACCCGTCCTTTGACTACGATTTTCCCAGAATCCGGTTTTAAAACCCCGGCTATCAACCCAAGTAGGGTGCTTTTACCAACGCCATTCCTACCGATAAACCCAACGCATTCCCCTTTGGTTATTTGAAAGGAAATCTCCCGAAGCACAGTATACCTTTTTTTAAACCCTTTCAAGCTTTTTGGCAGATGGATCAGAAAATTCTTAAAGCCCGCTGTAATGTAAGTATAGGTGGGATAACTCTTGGTTACCCTTTCAAAGATGACCACGCTCTCCTGCATGATAGATCTTAGCTCTACAGAACCTCGGCAAAACGAGGGGATAGTTTCCTGAAGATAAAAAATCCTACAAAAAATATACCTAAGCTATAAAAAAAGTAAACAAAGTATAGCCCTACATCGAACGCTCCCTTCATAAAAAGGTCTCTCCAGCCGATGATAATGCCGGTTGCGGGATTTAAAAAAATGATGCCGTGATACTCTTTGGGGACCAAGGATACATCGTAAAAAACGGGTGTTAGGTAGAAAAGTAGTAGCAAGAAGAGAGAAACCAGCCTTTCAAGGTCGCGAAAGAAAAGGTTTATGCTTGAGAAAAGCAAGCTTAACCCATAGGTAAGGAAAAACTGGGCAACAAACCAGCAAGGTATACCCCATACATAGACTGGGCTCGGAGTAACCTTGAAAAGAAACCCAAAAAGAAGTATCACGGGTATGGTTAAAAGAAAGTGGACGGCATCGTTAAGGATGCTTGCTAAGGGGATAATGTAGGTGAGAAAGTTAACCTTTTTTATAAGGCTTGCGTTGCCAAGGAGGACCATAGGTGAGCTTCCAACCGAATTAGCAAACCACTGCCAGGGAAAAAGACCACATAGCAAAAAGAAGCTGTAGTTTTCTATAGGGACACGCATGATAACCTTAAAAGCAAAGTAGAAGATTATGGCTAAAGCTATAGGGTTTAGTAGCGACCAGAAGTATCCAAGAAGGCTGTTTTTGTAGCGAACCTTTAACTCTTTAGCCACTAAAACGGACACCAAGTCGAAGTAGTATTGATAGCTTTTACTTTGAAGGAAAGACTGGAAATTTAAGAGCATGGTTGAGAAAATTTAACAAGATTTTAGGAAAATTCAAGTTTATAATCAAATTTTTTTTGTCCCCCCGAGCTTTTTTGTCGCCCCGAGCGTTTTTTATGTCGCCCCGAGCCTTTTTTGTCACCCCTAGCTTTTTTATGTCACCCCGAGTGTAAGCGAGGGGTCCCTCGGCGCTTACGCGCCTCGGGAAGACAAAAAGAAGCGTGCCGAGGGATGGGGAAAAAGAAAGCGTGACGAGGCATGACATGGTGGGAGGCTCTCGCCCCGAGCCTTTTTTTGTCGCCCCCGAGCCCCTTTCTCTGTCGCCCCGAGGCGTCAGCCGAGGGGTCTCCCACCAGGGGATGCCGTCCCGAGCGAAGCGAGGGGTGCTTAGCTCACGCTCGGCAGGATAAAAAATGGGCGCTCGACGGGACAAAGTAGGGGACCTTTTTGAACAACCCTTCGCATTGCTCTTGACAGTTTAAAGAAAAAATTTATCTTAAAGTCATGGAACCCATCGACCTATCAAACCTTCGAGGATATTCCAAACAGGAACTTTTTGCCTTATTTCGCGAATTTTTAGAAGAATATTACAAACAAAAAGAGAAAGAGCTATACGAGGTATCTCTCATAGAGCGCATCATTCGTGTAGAGGAAGAGCTTAAAAACTTAAGAAAGGAGATGGAGTATTTAAGAAAAGAGATGGAGTATCGTTTTGAAGCCTTGCTTCGGGAAATGAATGCGCGGTTTGAGGCAATTACAAAGGAGATGAATACACGATTTGAGGTCCAGAAGAGGGAGAGCGATGCGCGATTTGAGGCTTTATTAGCGGAGCAGAGGGCACTTCGGGAGGAGATGAATGCAAGATTTGAGGTCCAGAAGAGGGAGAGTGATGCGCGGTTTGAGGCTTTATTAGCGGAGCAGAGGGCACTTCGGGAGGAGATGAACGCAAGATTTGAGGTCCAGAAGAGGGAGAGTGATGCGCGATTTGAGGCTTTATTAGCGGAGCAGAGGGCACTTCGGGAGGAGATGAACGCAAGATTTGAGGTCCAGAAGAGGGAGAGCGATGCGCGGTTTGAGGCAATTATAAAGGAGATGAACGCAAGGTTTGAGACCCAGAAGAGTGAGAGCGATGCCCGGTTTGAAGCTTTAGAAAAGAGGTTCAACTTTCTCCAATGGACCATGATGTTAGGGTTTACTATTCTGTCTATTTTAATCACTGTCTTTAGTTTTTTATTCAGGAGTTAAAGCTTTTTCCTTAAAGAATTACCAAAAAACACCTTTTTATTGAACCCTTCCCATAACGCTATTTCCGCTCTCAATAGGGCTCGGGCATATTCCCACAAAGCTTGCTACATCCTTAGCCCTCTTAGAAACAGCCTTAAATTTCACGAAAATTTCCAAAAATATAAGAAACAAATAAATTTTATGAGTAAAAGTCTATTTTTGACTTAAGAGTAATCCAATTTGCTTCTTTACAGAGTTTAAAAGATTTTTTAAATAGGTAGATATAAAAAATTGGTGTTTTAACGCATGGGAATTGTAAAAACCTCTTTACCAAGGAGGGGGGATTTCTCGCTTTGCAAGAAATATTTACCTTTTTTTGTCGCCCCCGAGCCCCTTTCTCTGTCGCCCCGAGGCGTCAGCCGAGGGGTCTCCCACCAGGGGATGCCGTCCCGAACGAAGGGAGGGGTGCTTAGCTCACGCTTGGCAGGACAAAAAATGGGCGCTCGGCGGGACAAAGTAGGGGACCTTTTTGAACAACCCTTCGCATTGCTCTTGACAGTTTAAAGAAAAAATTTATCTTAAAGTCATGGAACCCATCGACCTATCAAACCTTCGAGGATATTCCAAACAGGAA